>Ga0187865_1000818_pt1 | contig 40516 bp, 39 predicted proteins | sample June2016WEW_11_1_2_FD_132989 | JGI IMG/M metagenome (GOLD analysis project Ga0187865, IMG submission 132989) | Peatland microbial communities from SPRUCE experiment site at the Marcell Experimental Forest, Minnesota, USA - June2016WEW_11_100 | ecosystem: Environmental > Terrestrial > Soil >...
TGACTCAAGTTAGTAATCCGAGCATTTTCTCGAACCAAGATTCAACAACTTACAGGAGTATTTTTGACTCAAAAAGCCCTGAAATTACTACCTTGGTTCATTTTTCCGCAGCCTGTGAAGCCGCGCCCCTTCAAAACAAAGTCAGGCCCGAATTTTTCCACAGCCTGAGACGCGGCAAGCCGCGTCTCTACACTTCCGGAATTACGGTTCCCGGCCTACGCCGAGCGCGTCGGCCACGCGGTTGATGTAGTTGAACCAGGACGCAATCAGCGTGATCTGCAGGATGGCCTGATCCTCGAAGCCCGCCGCCCGTAATTTTTCGTGATCGTCTTTCCAGACCTTGGTCGCGTCTTGAGTGAGTTTCACGACGTAGTCGATCATCACGCGCTCCTGCGGCGTGATGGGCGCGGTGGTGTAATCGCGTTGCAGCGCTTCGACCAGTTCCTTATCCAGCGTGACGCGACGCAGAAACTCTGCGTGGGACTCGATTCAATACACGCACCGGTTGGTCAGCGAGACCATGGTGGCGATCATCTCGTGATGACGCCGCTGGAGCGGCAGGTCGGGAGACATCAGCGCGCCGAAGGTCGAGAACGCGTGTTTGAGCGCCTGCGGAATCAAAGAATGCGAGGCGACGATCAGGGAGCCGCCGCCTTCGGCGGGATGGATGGGAACGGCGTACTCCTGCGGATAAAGCGACTTCTGCCCTTCCATTGCCTGCCGAAGTTCTTCGTCAGCTTCGGAGAACGGAATGGTACGAATCCAGGTCATGGTTCGATCTGCCTTCCATCCGGGGGTGCCGGCAATTCCGGCGTTTCCACACCCTACACGCAGGTCCCCGCAGTTGCCAATAGTTGGAAAATGCTAGCGGGTCTGGGGGCCGGGCCGATTGGTTTCGCGGACACGCCCTCGGGAATGCTCCAATCGATGATGCACATGCTCAACCAGATTTTATCGCGGGTGGCTTTGTGCGATCGGCGCCCGGTGCTGGTAGCATTAACATGAATTGCTACCGATTGCAGGAGGGCTTGGATGCCGCAAGATAGCTTGACGATCACTGACAACCGTACCGGACAGAGCTACACCGTTCCCGTCGAGAACGGAACCATCCGCGCGATGGATCTGCGCAAGATCAAGACCGGCCCCGAAGATTTCGGCTTGATGACCTATGACCCCGCCTTCATGAATACCGCTTCGTGCCGGAGCGCGATCACCTACATCGACGGCGATCGGGGAATCCTGCGCTACCGCGGCTATCCCATCGACGTTCTCGCCGAACACAGTACGTATCTCGAAGTTGCCTACCTGCTTCTGTTCGGCGAACTACCCAACGCCAGTGCATTGAAGAATTGGGTGGATGACATCACGCACCACACCATGCTCCATGAAACCACCAAGAAGTTCATGGAAGGCTTCCGCGACCAGGCGCACCCCATGGCGATGCTGGTGAGCACGGTGGCGGCGCTGTCGACGGTGTATCCGGATGCGAAGAACATTCACGACCCCGAGAACCGGCTGCTGCAAATCAAGCGCCTGATCGGCAAGATGCCCTCCATCGCGGCCATGTCGTATCGCCACATTGTCGGGTTCCCCTACATCTATCCGGACAACGACCTCACCTATACCGAAAACTTCATGAACATGCTGTGGAAGATGGTCGAGCCGAAGTATGCCGCCAATCCGGTGATTGCGCGGGCGCTCGACATCCTTTTTATTCTGCACGCCGACCACGAGCAGAACTGCAGCACGAACGCCATGCGCGCCGTGGGCAGTTCCCACAGCGACCCCTACCTGGCCACGGCTGCGGCCGCCGCCGCGCTTTCCGGCCCGCTGCACGGCGGGGCTAACGAAGAAGTGCTGCACATGCTGGACGCGATCGGCTCGAAGGACAACGTCCCCGCCTACATCAAGAAGATCAAGGAAGGCAAAGGCAGGCTGATGGGCTTCGGGCACCGCGTTTACAAGAACTACGATCCGCGCGCCAAGATCATCAAGTGGGCCGCCGACCGCGTGTTCGAAGTGACCGGACCGAATGCCAAACTTGAGATTGCCCTGGAACTGGAGCGCATCGCGCTCGAAGACGATTATTTCGTGCAGCGCAAACTGTATCCGAATGTGGACTTCTACTCCGGGATCATGTACCAGGCGATGGGCTTCAAACCCGAGATGTTCACCGTGTTGTTCGCGATTCCGCGCACCATCGGCTGGCTGGCGCAATGGCAGGAAATGCTGGCCGACCCCGAACAGAAGATCGCGCGTCCGCGGCAAGTCTGGATCGGGCATGAGACTCGGGAATTCGTGGCGATCGAGAAGCGGTGAAGTAGGGGTTAGATCGTGTAGGGACGGGCGCCCTCGGCTGTCCAAGCCGAGCGCAGCTCGGCAGCTGCCTGTGGCCACAACATTTGTGGATTCGGTTTAGCCGCCGGCTATGGCTCCCATAACGATGAAGGGCTCCGCTCCGGACGCGACTGCGTCGGGCAGTGGGGCGTCGGGCGGCTCATGGGACAGATCCTCCTCGCAGGCGAAGAAGCGCAGGAACGGGCGGCGCTGCTCGGTAACTTGGTCGCGGATGGTGCCGCACAGCATGGGATAGCGGGCCTCTAGCGCGTCGAGGACCGAGCGCTGCGTGACTGGGCCGTCGATTTCGATCTGCAGCTCGCTACCGACCTGCGCCAGGGTGCGAAGGTGAAACGGGAGTATGACGCGAATCATATTAAAGCAACCAACATGGTCCTAAGCCAGGACCGCACGGCACTACAGTTAATTGAAACTCGACTAGTCGTCCTTTGATGACATATGCTCGCACCATCCACACATCGGAGAACTCTCAAGTTCTTCTGGAGGAATATCGTTTCCACATCTGATGCAAGTAGTCTCTACACTCTCGCCGCACGAGGCACATCGATTCTCCTCAACGACGTAGGTTTTCTCCCCGCATTCCGGGCAGTGAACGTAGGGCGTGTCACCCCCTTCCTTGACGGCCAGGTACGCATCCCAACGTAATGCCGCTTGTATCGCGCGCGGTATGAACGAACTGAATGTCTCGACAGCGCCACATGAGCTACAGCTAAGCAGAACGTCCTGGTAAGATTTGACCGCTTCTTTCGGTTTAAGCAGCGTTGACCCACATTCCGGACATGAAAGCTCCTTTAGTCCTTCTGTCAAAGTACCGGATTCCCAATCAACTTGATCAAGCAGTTCCTCGCAATGCCTCTTTTCCGCTTTATAGACTTCGCTAACCTGGAGCATTGCTTGCCATGTTTTTTCCCCGAGAAGATCATGAGGGTCTTCCCTAAGTTCCGCTCGAACGAATTCCCTTACGATTAAGAAGGAGTCTGCGATCAGTCCCTGTAGCGCCTGTTGAGTCAGCTTGGGATAAAAGCGTTCGATATCTTTGCGGACGCGACTTATTTTGTCGAATCGTTCCCAGTCCGCGTGTATCGAGAGGGACTTGAAGCGTTCTCTAACTTCCGCTGCTGTTACCGTATTCCTGGCAGTACCGACAAAGACAATGTTTCCGCCCGAGTCCCTCTCAGGCATGATTTTGCTCATTATGAGGGCGTCCTTGCTATTTGGTGGCGAAAGCCTATGCAGCGCCTCCTTAAAGAGCAAGAGAATCCCCGCATGGATATTCCTGGCGGCTGAGAGCAGCCGTGGCGCAGTTCCGACGCCGTAATCTTCAACCCCCACCTGAATTGACTGGATCGCGTTCTCCAAGAGATCCATTACCGCACTCCTACTCTTAATCGCGCAAGATTAGCTCCTGTTTGTTCTATCACGGCAGCGTCTGCACCTCGACCGACAGCACCGCCGGAAGATCGCGGACGATGGGGGACCAGTTGTCTCCGGCATCGGCAGAGGCGTAGACTTGGCCGCCGCTGGTGCCGAAATACACGCCGCACTTGTCGAGCGTATCGACGGCCATCGCGTCGCGTAAGACGTTGACGTAGCAGTTCGCTTGCGGCAGGCCTTTGGTCAGCGGCTCCCACTCGTTGCCTCCGGTGCGGCTGCGGAAGACGCGCAGCCTGCCATCGGGAACAAAGTGTTCCGAGTCGCTCTTGATGGGGACGACGTAGATAGTCTCCGGTTCGTGCGCGTGCACGTCGATCACGAACCCGAAGTCGGTCGGCAGGTTTCCGCTGACCTCCTGCCAGGAATCGCCGGCGTCGTTGCTGCGCATCACGTCCCAGTGCTTCTGCATGAAGAGCACTCCCGGACGCGAGGGGTGCATGGCGATGTGGTGAACGCAGTGACCGACCTCGGCGGTCGGGTCGGGAATGTGTTGCGAATGCAGTCCGCGATTGATGGGCCGCCACGTCTTGCCGGCGTCGTCGGTGCGGAAGGCGCCCGCCGCCGAGATGGCGATGAAAATCCGGTTGGGGTCGCTCGGATCGAGAATGATGGTGTGCAGGCACATGCCACCCGCGCCCGGCTGCCATTTGGGGCCGGAGCCGTGGCCGCGCAGGCCGGAGAGTTCCTGCCACGTCTGCGCGCCGTCGATCGAGCGGAACAAGGCGGCGTCTTCGGCCCCAGCGAAGACGGTATCCGGATCGGTGAGCGACGGTTCGAGATGCCACACTCGTTTGAACTCCCACGGATGCGGCGTGCCGTCGTACCACTGGTGAGTGCCGGGGACGCCGTCGTACGCGAACTTGTTGCCGACCGGCTCCCACGTCTTGCCGCCGTCGTTCGAGCGCTGGATCAACTGCCCGAACCATCCGCTCGACTGCGACGCATACAGCCGGTTCGGGTCGGCGGGCGATCCCTTGAGGTGATAGATCTCCCAGCCCGCAAAATGGGGACCGCTGACATCCCACTGTTCGCGCTTGCCCTCCGATGTCAGGACGAACGCGCCTTTGCGTGTACCAACCAGAACCCGCACTTTGCTCATGTCTTCCTCCTTCCTGTGCGGGTGAAACTTTACACATCTCACATGTGAAAATGCAATCGGTCTTGCGCCGGTCGTCACGGAAACGTCTTGCGGTGTTAGCTTTGCGTCCGAACCCCGCTGGCGGCGCCTCGCAGGGGCGGTGTGGCATCTGGGTGCGGTATCTTGGCTCCCATTCTGGAAGCAAGAAGCGGAGTTTTTCCATAACCGGACGTACACGCCCTTTCGGTAACCCCCGGTAATCGTCGGTAACCATCGGACTGCGGGTACCCGGCCTTACAATTACCTTACTCCGCGATCCCGGTTGCGCGGTTTGCGGGGTTTCGTCTGGGAATCTCCCGGCGAGGTTCAGACCCGTTCGGCAACGCTGGCGGAAATCGCGGGCGTTGGGCGGGGAAAAGGCTGGAGTCCGCACCCTATGGCGTTTGGTTTTGGCTTTAACAAACAGAAGGTTCTCAGCGCCGCGGAAAAGTTTGTCCAGCAGGGCAAGCTGCAGAACGCCATTGCTGAGTACGACAAGGTCCTCAAGAGCGATGCCAACGATCTGACGGTCAATAACACGATTGGCGATCTCTACGCGCGTCTCGGCGACAACGGCAAAGCCATCGAGTGCTTCAAGAAGGTTGGCGACGCCTATGCCGCGCAGGGCTTCACGGTCAAGGGCATCGCCATGTACAAGAAGATCACCAAGCTCCAGCCGAGCGTGGATGCATCTCTGAAACTGGCGGAACTCTACACCCAGCAAGGGCTGTTCAACGATGCCCGCGCCCAGTACCTGCAAGTCGCCGAAGGCTTCATGAAGAATGGCGACCTCGAACAAGCCGTGCGCCTTTTCCAGAAGGTCCTCGAAATGGACCCGGAAAATGTGCCCATGCGGGTCAAGCTTGCCGAGGTCTATGTCCGGCTGGGAAAAAAGAAAGAGGCGTGGGAGATTTTCAGCGCAGCCGCTGAATCGTTGCGCTCGCGTGGTTCACTCGCCGCCGCCGAAGACGTTCTGAAGCGGATGCTGGTGCTCGATCCCGGCAACGGCTACGTTCTGCTGCTGCGCGGGAAGGCCGCCCTGGAGAGCGACGATCCGAAGAACGCCATCGCGTACCTGGAGAAGGCTCCCGATCTCGATTCTCATCCCGAAGGTTTGCGCGACCTGCTGAAGGCGTACCTGCAAATCGGACCCTTGACCAAGGCTGCCCCGATCGCGGAGAAGCTGCTCGCGGTGCACAACGATCCCGAGGGTCTGTTTCTGCTGGCGGAGGGTTGCGCCCGGCACGGTCAGTATCACGAGGCACTCGACGTTTACACCCGGCATGCCGATCGCCTGCTGGCGGCTGATTCGACCAAACTGCTGGCCAGCCTGCATGCCATGATCACCCATGTGCGCGACGATTCGGGCGCGCTGGACGCGCTGATGCTTCTGCTGAACAAAGCCGGCGAGAGCACGCACGTCAACGAAGTCACCGAACTTCTGGCGCACTCCTCCGTCAAAGACGGAAACCTGGCCCGCGCCCGCGACCTGTACCAGATGCTGGCCACCACCGAGCCCCAGAACCAGTTGCACATGCAGAACTATCAGCAGGTGGTGAGGCGCATGGAAGGAGCAGCGCCCGCTACCGGGATCACCGCCGAAGAAGGGGCGGTCATAGTGGAGGAGTTGGAAGCGACCGCACCGGTCATCGATCAGCCTTATCCCGACCACGTCGCGATCGCAGTGCGCTCCGCGGTGACCGATGCGGACCTGTTCCTTTCTTACAATCTGCCGGACAAGGCGGTGGTGCCTCTGCTGGGCGCTCTGCCGCAGGCACCGCGCGACGTGCGCCTGAACCAGCGCCTGGCGGCGCTTCATACACGCTTCCAGCGTTTTACCGAAGCCGCCGTCTGCTGCCGCACACTGGAAAGTGTGTACCACGATGCGGGTCATCCTGATGAAGCCGTGCGCTTTGGAGAATTGGCCGCGCGCTACGAGCAGAACGCGGAAGTTGCTCCATTGTCTGCTGCATCATCGATTGCTGCATCATCGCCTGCGGCTTCCTCGGCGATCGCTTCGCCCGCGCCCTGGCCGATGGCCGCGCCCGCGGCTCCTGATCGCGAAATTGGCGCTGCCGCGCATCCGGAATTCGCCATCGAGGAACTGGAGGAGCATGCGCCTTCCGACGCGCACGATCTTTCCTCCGAGTGGGAGCATTCCCTTTCCGTCGACGAGCACGCTCCGGCCGCGGAACTGTCGGCCAGCGGAGCCAATGCCGATGCCGATGCCGATGCTTCCAGCAATCCCGAGATCGCCGAGACGGTCGAAGAAATCCGTTTCTATCTCGAGCACTTCATGATGGATCAGGCCCGTGCCGGGATCGAGAAGCTCGAATCCCTGACCAGCGATGCCCGCATTCTCGATCCGTTGCGCGCCACTGTCGAATCTGGCGGCCAGCCGCCGGCCGAGCCCGAGCCGGAAGTCACCGAGATCAACGCCGGCGAGCCCGCGGATTTCGAAGTTGAAATGGAGGTCCAGCACGGGTCCGAAATCACCGCCTCGCGCGATCTGCTGGCCGGCTACGACCACAAGACCCACAACGAAATCCACGACGACGCTCCGGCGGAACTCGCGCCTGAACCGGCGTACGCCGAGCCCGCTCATGCAGAAGCTGCGCATGCGGAGGCAAGCGAACTGACCTCGTTTGTCGCAGATCTGGAAGCTTCACTCGGCGATTCTTTCCCGCAAGCGGCGCCCGCGCCGGTTGCAGCCAGAACGCCCGAGCCGAAACCCGAACCCGCGGCAAACATCGGAATTGAAATTCCGGCGGCCCCGGCGGCCATGCCCGCGATCGCAGCATCGGCGGGAGGCGCCGCGACTGCCGCCGCCCCTGCCATGAGCTACAGCCCCACTCCCGTGCGCCCCCTGGGAGCCGGAGCTCAGGCCATGCATTCCTCCGGCAGCGTCGATCTTTCGGAGATGTTCGGCGAGTTGAAACAGGAACTCGAAGAAGAGGTTATTGCCGGCGACGACGATCCGGAAACGCATTACAACCTGGGCGTTGCCTTCCGCGAAATGGGCCTGCTCGACGAAGCCATCGCCGAATTGCAGAAAGTCTGTACCTCGATCGAACACGGCAAGGCATTTTCGCAGCCCGTCCAGACCTACACCTGGCTGGCCCAATGCTTCCTCGATAAAGGAGTTCCTGAAGCCGCCATCCGCTGGTATGAAAAAGCGCTTCACATCCCCGGACTCGATGACGAAGCCCGCCTGGCCATCAACTATGAGCTGGGGTCGGCCTGCGAAACTGCCATGGACAAGCCCGCGGCGCTGCGTCATTTCACCAGCGTGTACGGTTCGAATATCGATTATCGCGACGTGGCCGAGCGCATTCAGGCTCTGAAGTCGTAGAATGCACCAAGTGGGTTCGAAATTTGCGCCGCGGATGCGACCCGATCCCGCGCCCACCCCACAACGACGCGTGCAATGATTTCCGATCCCAAGCTACCTTTTGCCAGCGACTCCACTAGTGTCGGGGAACTCAAATCCCCGGCGGAAACATCCGTCCCGGCCGCGGCAGTGCCAGTTTCCGTTTCCAGGTCCTCGCCTTCGGTCGCGCGTCTGTGGCTTCGCCGCATCGGAGTGCTTCTGTTCGTATTCTTGTGCGCGACGCTCGGGGTGATGCTCATGATCTTGCCCTGGCGTCCCGAGTGGTCCGACAACCCTCTGCTCCTCTCGTATCCCACGCTTCGCGCCGTGGTAGCCAGCGGCTTCGCGCGCGGTGTCTCGACCGGCTTGGGCGTGCTCAATGTGTGGATCGGATTTTGGGAGGCCATTCAGTATCGGGAAGAGGAGTGAAAAACAGTCGTTGGTCGATGGTCGTCAGTCGTTGGCGAGCAACGGCCTTTGGCTGCAGCCCCATTTATTCAACGAAGAATGACTGACGACCAACGACTGATTTACATATGACTGATCAAAAACTCAAAACCGCTCCCCTCGCGTATCAGAACGAACCATTTCTCAACAGTCCTGACGGCAGAATTCTGCGCCTGCTGTCCGAGTACAGCGAACCGCTCTCGCGCTTCCGCCGCGAGCAGATCCAGGATACGGTCGTCTTCTTCGGCTCCGCCCGCATCCCCAGCCACGACCACGCCAACAACCGTCTGACCGAAGTCCGCGGCAACGGTGCTCAAGTTTCCGCCGCACAGCAAGCCCAGGATATGAAGAGCGCCGCGGCCGCGGTTGACATGGCTCGCTACTACGAAGACGCGCGCCGGCTGGCCCGCCTGCTGACCGAATGGTCCACCCAGATTCCCGCCAAGCGCCACCGCTTTGTCGTCACCACCGGTGGCGGCCCGGGCATCATGGAAGCCGCCAATCTCGGCGCCCACGAAGCGGGAGGAAAGACCATCGGCCTCAACATCAATCTTCCCCTCGAGCAGAATCCGAACCCTTACATCACGCCTTCGCTCAACTTCGAGTTCCATTATTTTTTCATGCGGAAGTTTTGGTTCGCCTACCTGGCCAAAGGGCTGGTGATCTTCCCCGGCGGTTTTGGCACGCTCGACGAACTCTTTGAAATCCTCACCCTCGCCCAGACGGAAAAGCTGGCCAAGAAAATTGTCGTCGTCATCTATGGCAGCGATTATTGGAAGAAGATCGTCAATTTCGAAGCCATGGTCGACGCCGGCGTGATCTCAGCACCGGACCTCGATCTGTTCAAGATGTCCGATTCGCCAGAAGAAAGCTTCGAGTTCCTGAAAGAAGGACTAACCAAGTACCATCTCGGCCCGCAGCAACCCAAGCGGACCGGCGAGGCGGCCGTCCCCGAGATCGCCAAGACGCGACCCTGAGCCCGTGTGGCGCGGGCGCCCTCGCCCGCGTGCCCTCCAGGTGGGGGAGCGGGCGCCGTTGCGCCTGCTCAAAATTGAACTTCCGGCGGTCTGGCTCCGTATACACTCCTGCGGAGAGGCGTTTGCCGGAGACAGACTGAATGAGGCCCTCACGAACATTCTTGGCGACAGCATTCTGTTGCCTGATCTTTTTCTGCGCAGCGTCCGCGCTCGCTCAGCCACCAGCCGCGAACCAGATGCCATCCGTGATCCAGGTTCCCGCGGCAGCACAGGCCTCGCCGCACTTCGATGCCACTGCGGCCACCAACGCTTATCTTGCGCAGATTCCTGCCGACAAGACGGCCCGTTCCGACGCCTATTTCGAGGGCGGCTACTGGATGATTCTTTGGGACTTTCTCTATGGAGCCGTAGTCGCGCTGCTGTTGCTGAATCTGCGGTGGTCCGCCCGCATGCGGGATCTGGCGGAGCGTGTTACTCGCTTCAAGCCGGTGCACATGATCGTCTACTGGTTGCAGTACCTCGTTCTCACCACCATCCTCGTTTTCCCGCTCACGGTTTACGAAGAGTATTTCCGCGAACACAAATACGGACTCACCACGCAAACCTTTGGCCCCTGGATGGGAGATCAGATGAAGGCTCTGGGGGTGGGACTGGTGCTGGGTGGCCTGCTGGCGATGCTGCTGTTCGGCGTTGTCCGCCGCCTCCCGCGAACCTGGTGGGTCTGGGGAGCGGTCGTGACCACCGTGTTCTTGATCTTCGTCGCGCTGATCGGGCCTGTCTACATCGTTCCCATCTTCAACAAGGTCACGCGCCTCGACGATCCGAAGATTGTCGACCCCATCCTGAGCATGGCGCGAGCCAACGGAATCCCCGCCAAAGATGTGTACGAGATTGATGCTTCGCGGCAGACGACGCGGATGAGCGCCAACGTTAGCGGCTTCGCAAATACGATGCGCATCACCCTCAATGACAACCTCTTGCGCCGCGGCTCGCCGGAAGAAATTCAGGCGGTCATGGGACACGAGATGGGGCACTACGTTATGCACCACATCTACAATGGCATCCTGTTTTTCTTCATCGTTACGGTGGTGGCCTTCGCCTACTTGCGCTGGGGGCTCGACTGGACGCTCCAGCGCTGGGGCGAGAAGTGGCAGATTCGAGGCGTGGGCGACACGGCTGTTCTTCCACTCGTGGTGCTGCTGGTCGCCATCTTTGGTTTCGTCATCACTCCGGTCATGAACACCTTCAGCCGCACTCAGGAATACGAAGCCGACATGTACGGCCTGAACACGAGCCGGCAGCCCGACGGCGAGGTCCAGGCGGATATCCATCTCGGCGAATACCGCAAGATGAATCCCGGCCCCATCGAGGAGTGGATCTTCTTCGACCACCCCAGCGGACGCAATCGCATTTACGCCGCGACGCGCTGGAAGGCTGAGAACCTGAAACTGTTCGCCGCGCAGCAGTAAGGCCCGTGTGGGGACGGGGCTCCGCCCCGTCCAAGCCGAGCGCAGCTCGGCAGCTGCCGGTGGTCACAGCGACTCTGGATTTGCTATAGTGCTGCCGTTTTCGCGGACAGGAGTGTCCGCGCCACACTCGTAGTAGGCTGAGAGTTGATGGCTGACCGCTGTCTGCTCTATTACATTACCGACCGAAGCCAGTTTCGCGGCGACGAAAGCGCCCGCCGTCGCGCCCTGCTCGCCAAAGTCACCGAAGCCGCGCGCGCCGGCGTTGACTACATCCAGCTCCGCGAAAAAGACTTGAGCGCGCGGGAGCTGGAAACTTTGGCGCGGGAAATGGTCGCGGCGGTGCGCAAGAATCAACTGGCCACTGACCACTGGCCACTGACCACTCGTCTCCTCATTAATTCGCGCACGGACGTCGCGCTGGCCGCGGGAGCCGACGGCGTTCATCTGCGCGCCGACGATGTCGCACCTCATGAAGTGCGCCGTGTGCTGGAAGTTTCTGCCCACCGGCCACTGACCACTGACCACTTCCTCGTAGCCGCCTCCTGCCACACGAACGAGGACGTGATTCGCGCCGAATCTGAGAAAGCCGACTTCGCCGTCTTCGCTCCGGTATTCGGAAAAAGAGGCACTCCCGGAACGCAGCCCGCCGGCCTCGCCGCCTTGCGGGAAGCCTGCCGGGCGAAGATCCGCGTTTTTGCTCTCGGCGGCGTCACGATGGAAAACGCCGCATCGTGCCTGAAAGCCGGAGCGGCCGGCGTCGCAGGCATCCGCCTGTTCCAGGAGAATGAAATCGAAGACGTCGTCCGCGCGCTGCGGGCACTCTGACACCATGGACCCGACGGCACCGACGAGACCGCTCTCTCCATCCCGAGCGGAAGCATACGTTCCCGTGCTCGTCCGCATCCCCGCGGGATGGTTCCTCATGGGCTGCGACACCGGACAGGACAACGAAAAGCCCGTGCATCGCGTCTGGGTTGACGAATTTCTACTCGCCGTCCGCCAGGTCACCAATGCCGACTACGAGCGCTTCCTGCGCGACACAGCATCCTTGCCGCCGCCCTTTTGGAGCGACCCCGCGTTCAACCATCCTGAGCAGCCCGTTGTCGGAGTGTCGTGGCACGAGGCAGTCCGCTACTGCGAGTGGCTCAGCGCAAGCAGCGGCGGAAAGTTTCGCTTGCCTACTGAGGCCGAGTGGGAGCGCGCGGCTCGCGCAGGCCATGAGGACGCAGGCGCGCTATTCCCGTGGGGCGATGCGCCTCCGCAGTCGCTGCCCGGCTATGCCGATCGTTGCGCCGGTCGTTGGAAGACCGGCCCCGAGCCCGCCGGCCGCGCCGAAGCCAATGAATACGGCCTCTTCAACATGTGCGACAACGTGCACGAGTGGTGCAGCGACTGGTACGCGCCCGCCTACTATGCGGTGTCACCCGAGCGCAATCCGCGCGGCCCTGAAACGGGCGACCGTCGCGCTTCCCGCGGCGGCTCCTGGCGTCACCACGTCAAGATGTCGCGCTGCGCGGCTCGCTCCAGTATCCCTCCGGAGTTCAAGTACGCGGACTATGGCTTCCGCGTCGCCTGCGCCGCCGCAATCACAATTGCAGAAGTAAAATCAAGCCAACACGAAGAAGCTTCTGCAGTTCGACCTCTGCAACTGCGAAGCTCGTAATCCTGAACGAGTGAAGGATATTATGACTGACCTCGCTGCCCACTACCTCGACGAAATGAAGCGCCAGTTCCGCGGCCACAAGCGCATGGGCGAAGCCGCCATGGCTCAGCTTGAAGACATGGACTTCTTCGTCACGCTCGATCCCGAATCGAATTCCGTCGCTGCCCTGGTCAAGCACATCGCCGGCAATGCGCGCTCACGCTTTACCGACTTTCTCGCCAGCGATGGCGAGAAGCCGGATCGTTTTCGCGATCAGGAATTTGAAGTCTCGGCGAAAACAACGCGCGAAGAAGTCCTGCGCTGGTGGGAGCAGGCGTGGTCGCATGTGTTTTCCGCGCTCGACTCGCTCACGCCGGAAGATGTGCAGCGAACGGTGACCATCCGCCAGGAGACGCACACGGTCATGCAGGCGCTCAACCGCGCGCTCGCCCACTACGCGCAACACATTGGACAAATCGTCTTCCTTGCCAAACACCTGCGCTCTGCGCAATGGCAGACGCTCAGCATTCCGCGGGGGAAATCCGAAGACTACAAAGTGGCCGCGCCGAAGACGTACAATCCGGCGGTTGACCGCAAATAATCGGGAGACCAGGCCATGCGAAAGGTATTCACAATCTCGATTCTTCTGGCTTTGAGCATCGCCCTCACCGCGCAGCAGCCGGGCATGCGCGCCGACGCGAATCCCGCCGCGGAAGGCGAAATCAAAGCTCTGGAGTTGAAGCTGGCAGAACTGATCGTTCGGGGCGACTGGGACGAATACGCGAAACATCTTGCATCCGATTACCTGCACACCCGCGATAACGGCCATGTCGAAAGTAAGGACGAAGCGCTGGCGAGTCTGCGCGACGTTCAGCGCAAGATCATCGTCATGGAAATGGAGCCGGCGGATCTCGCGATCCGCATCTACGGCGACACGGCTGTTTCCAACGCGGAGTTCACGATCTCCGTTCGGGAGTCCGGGCAGGTCAAGAGCCGCCGTACCCGCCTAACCGATGTCTTCGTGAAACGCGACGGTCAGTGGTGTCTGGTCGCCGAACAGGGCACGACGATCGGCAAGTAGTTCTCCCACTGGGAGTGCTCTGCCCGTCCAGCCGGGCGGGGACGCCCGGCTCTCCACCAGCAAATGAACCTTCCGCCCGGTCGGCAGTGTATTGAAGCGCGGTGTAAAATAATTCGTTTGCTCTTCTAATTGCGCACTCATAAGGGGGCTTCCATGCCCAGCACCATGCTCGCAGTGGTCAAGCCGGAAGCCGCGCCGGGCGCGGAAATCCGCGAAGTTAAAATTCCCGGCTACGGACGCACCGACGTTCTCGTCAAAGTCAAAGTCGCCTCCATCTGCGGCACCGATCTCCACATCTATGAATGGGACCGCTGGGCCCAGGGACGCATTCATCCGCCGCTGATCCCCGGACACGAATTCTGCGGCGAGGTGGCCGCCTTCGGCGATGAAGTCACCAGTGTCAAGGAAGGCGATTTCGTATCCGCCGAAATGCACGTGGCTTGCGGCAAGTGCCTGCAGTGCCGCACCGGCGAAGCCCACATCTGCCAGAACGTGAAAATTATCGGCGTCGATTCCGACGGAGCTTTCGCCGAGTACGTCGTCATCCCCGAGTCGAATATCTGGAAGCTCGATCCGGCGATCCCGCAGGAATACGCTTCCATCCTCGATCCGCTGGGCAACGCCGTGCACACCGTGCTGGCCGGAGAAATCGCCGCGAACACTGTAGCCATCACCGGCTGCGGCCCCATCGGCCTGTTCTCGATCGCAGTGGCGCGAGCTGTAGGCGCAACCACCATCTTCGCTATCGAAGTCAACGAACACCGGCGCAAGATCGCGACAATAATGAACGCCGACTACGCGCTCGATCCATCCAAAGAAGACGTCCGAGCTGTCGTCGCCGAAAAAACTGGAGGCCTCGGCGTGGATGTGGTCCTCGAAATGGCCGGCCATCCCGACGCCATCCGAACCGCCTTCGATATCGTCCGCCGCGGCGGACGCATCTCGCTCCTCGGCCTAACGTCGAAACCCATCCCGCTCAACTTCTCCGAGGACATCATTTTCAAGGGCCTCACCATTCAAGGCATCAACGGCCGCCGCATGTACCAGACTTGGTACCAGATGACCGCCCTGCTCAAGAGCGGACGCCTCGATCTTCACCCCGTAATCACCGACCGCATCCCGATGAAAGATTTTTCCAAAGCCATGGCCCGCTTAAAAACGGGCGAAGCCAGCAAGATACTGGTGTATCCAAACGGAATGAAATAGCGCGTGGCACATAAAATTGGGACTGTAGTAAAACTGTAGTAGCCGGAGAGGTGGCCGAGTGGTTGATGGCTCCGGTCTTGAAAACCGGCATACCCGAAAGGGTATCGGGGGTTCGAATCCCTCCCTCTCCGCCAGCTTCACAATCTACAGGCTTTACGAAATATTTCGCTACGGTTTGTCCTACGAGACATAATCGACTCGTTTTCCCAGTATTAACTGTCGTAGGGGAACAGGGGAACCGAGAATGGCAAACCGAGTCGCGTGGCTCAGCAAGCGAGTGAAGATCGGCGGACAATGGTTCGTCCGCAAACCCATCGTCAAGGCAACTGGCTTCGTCACCGAGAAAGTCGAACACAACGGGCATTCCGTCCATGCTCCAGGCACCTTTGTATTGGAGTGGTACGAGGCTAGCAAACGGCAGCGTAAGCCGCTCTCCGAATCCACCAGCGAGGCACAGGACGCACTCCGGCTGAAACGCCAGACGCTGGAGGCTCGCGCACACGGCTTGACCGTCGTTGAGGACAAAGGTGCGAAGGGCAAGACTTCGCTGGAAGCGGCAGTCCGCGAGTACCTAGAAGAAGTGAAACTCAACCGAGCGCACAAGACGCACCTGGCCTACAAGCGTGCGCTCGGCATGCTGGCGTCCTCGAATCCCGGCTGCGACTTCGTGCAAGACTTGGAGCGCAGGAACCTGATGGTCAATTTCATCCGCGCGATGAAGGAAGCCGGACTGGGCGACCGGACGCAGAACAACCTGTTCGGAGCCATCGTGACCTTCCTCCACGCGCAGGGCCATCCGGTCGTGACGCGCAAGGATGCACCGGACTACACCGAGACGGAAATCGAAAGCTACTCCACCGAGGAGTTGGGCGAACTGTTCGGAGCCTGCACCCCTGCCGAGCGATTGGTGTTCCAATTCTTCCTGGGCACTGGTTGCCGCGAGCGGGAAGTGATGTTCGCCACTTGGAAGGACGTGGACCTGACTGCTGGCACTTTCACGGTGAAGGCCAAGCCAGCGATGGGGTTCAAGCCAAAGGATTCGGAGGAGCGCACCATCCCGATTCCTTCGAGCCTCGTCCGTGACCTGAAAGCGCGGAAGGCGATCAGCAAGTCACTTCTGATCTTCCCTAACGGGCAGGAGCGGCCAAACGGTCACCTGCTCCGCGATCTCAAGAATATTGCCCTGCGTGGCGAGCTGAATTGCGGACACTGCGAGTCCACCCTGAACGGCAAGAAGATTACCTGCAAGGACCACGCGGTTTGCGAGCAGTTCTACCTCCACAAGTTCCGCCACACGTTCGCGTGCATGCACCTGCTGGCGGGAGTTGACGTCCGGACGGTGCAACTGTGGCTCGGGCACTCGGACTTGGAGACGACCAGTTGCTACCTGAAGGCCATCAGCGGGAAACAGAAGGGTGTTCGTGAGAAGGTGGACGCGACGTTCGCTGAGATCACACTGAAGACGATGCGCCAGACCGAAGCGGCGATCCAGATCCAGTAAGCCGACGTAGTGAAGGGGTGAGGTTACGGGTGCACTGCAAAAAACCATTTGCATATGCTAGCCTTCGCAGCATGCGGAAAGTACCCGGAATTGTCTATTGTCCCTTCTGTCAGTTGCCCATGTCGCCAATGGGAGGATTCCACCACTGCCCGAAATGCGGGCATAAAGACGTCCCGCCCTGCACCTGCGTCAACTGCATGAAGCGGAAGTGACGAGTTAAGCGGGACAACGCAGTGCCATACGCTGGGGTTGACCGTTGCTTTCCGAAACTTTCATCGCTCCGAGAATGACCGTAACTGCGCGACGCAAGTCCTCCACTCGAGTCACGTGATCGGGAATCCCGCCCTGATTGTAAGGACGATTCACAAGCAACACCTGGCATAGGGGAGCAAGCAAACGTGCGTTCGAAAGCTGATCTTCAATAAACCACTCGATTCCCAGGTGGTCAGCGACATCATGCTTTGCCGATTTCCGGGCGAAAACTAACGAATCAAAGGGGATCCGACGTTGCGTCAGCCACTCCTTCGTGTCCTCTTGTATCCCGGCATACCAGAACCTGTCGGTTACTACGTGAATTTCGCAGCCTGCCGTTTTCAGTTGCAAGAGTGCTTCACGCGCATGTGGAACCATCGGCAGACTCCGAAAGAACTCGCGATTCTTGAATAGCTCGTGCAACTGTTCTCTCCGGATCGGTGCACACGTCTCGATGTCTTCTGAGACGATGTGCTTTTTGGTCATCGAGATGCGATGTTCTCGACGAGAAAAGCGCACTATCTGCTGAACGATGTCTCCAATAACGCCGTCCAGATCACAGCCGAGCACGGGCCGCCTATCGTTTCGCATTCTGACCTCGTGAGTTGAATTTGCGCCTGCGCGTCTCAGCCCAGAAAACGTAAAAGCCGACGTGGAGCAAAAAGAAAATCAAAGTCGCTTCCCATGGTCGCCAGCACCACCAACCATGATTTTGAAGATTTAGGAAGCACATCAGCATGTAAAACGAGTCTACCAAAGCCATCAAGACAAAGAGCCAACTATAAGCGCGAGAGAACTCGAAGAACGCTGGCTCATTTATGTTCGTCGGAAGTACTAAAAACTGTTCGAAATCGGCGACGCCAATCTGCTGTGCTCGCATAGCGAAGTATGCTCGAACGCCGTTCACCGTTCTCGTGTAATAGATGATGTCGAACCGGGTATTGATCATGGACAGGAACATCAGGAATCCCACTACTGCGATGGCGAAGAATAAGCCGAGCATGAAAATGGGAAGATGGAGGAGGTCAATATTTGGATCCTTGAAGATGGCCAAAACCGTTAATGGAATCGCGATCAGACCTAGGTAGAACCGGAAACTCTGTCGCAAACCGTTGTGTAGGTCAAAATGGGCCGACGCGATGGTCTGGTGCTCTGAGAGCATAAATTCATCCACAGGAGTCTTTGTGGATGGCGCGGGAGCTGTGTCCTGCTGTTGAGCGTCAACCATAGTCCCAAGCATAACCCAACTTCTGATTACTCCCTAAATCTCAGACGCGCTAGACCGGAGATGAACAAAAAGCGAACATGGTAGTATATCGCCATGAACGAGGGCCGCAAACGTGTGCTCGCTATTGTGGCGGGAATCCTTGTGGCGCGGCACCTGAAGACTACGGACGACCTCTTCGAGTGCAGGTCAACTCCACGGACAGAGTCTCTGGTTGCCAAGCGCGGTGCAGTGGGCTGAGAAAATTATGAAAAGGATCGACTTTAGCTTCCCGAGCAGGTAAACTTTTTACAAACCGAGTCGGTGGGCGGACCTCCCGAAAGTTGATGTCAGCCCACTGGGGGTTGGGGCATAATCTTTTGCTTGCAAAAGAGGGTCTGAGGGGTAGAATGGGTCCCCAAGCAGTGTACGCACGTGTATATACACGTCATGACACGATGAAATCCAAGAAACAGAAATCCCGTCGGCCAGCAAGGCGAGGAAAACCCTTTAGCCTCTGGCTCCAGCCCCTCGAAAAACAAAGGTTGAAGCAGCTTTCGGACAAGACTGGCGTTGATCAGACGAAGCTCATTCGTCGAGGACTTGCGTTGTTATTTGACGCAGTCAACCGTGGGCAACTTGAGTTGGGTTTTCCTGACACGGTCCAGCCTGAGTCCGGACTGAGTTCGCGTAATGCGAGTTTGTGAAGCACGTTGAAGGGGTGAGTGTACGGAATGGCGGGCAAAAATATCCTTCTAATTGAGCCGGGGTACAAGAACAAATACCCACCACTGGGATTGATGAAAATCGCCCAGTACCATGGGCCACGCGGCAAGAAGGACAACGTTCGTTTCATCAAAGGCGAAGATCGAACCGTGCTGATGACCGCATGGGACAGAATCTACGTCACTACTCTGTTCTCCTTCGAGTACCAACGAATCTCCCAGAGCATCGACTTCGCGCTGAGCGTCGCCAACGGGCATGCCGAAAAAGTTTTCGTCGGAGGCATAGCGGCATCTCTGATGCACAGCCGGTTCCTCGATGAGCCACGATGGCGTGGCATCCGATTCATCAAAGGTCTCCTTGGTCAGCCGCCTGCTATCGCACTTCAGCTAGACGATTTCGCCGAGGAGTTATATTCGGACGACGTGCTCGGCACGCCAATCGAAGACTTGATCCCGGACTACAGCATCCTGGATCAGATCACCTATCGCTATCCGGTTAACGACGCCTACTTTGCTTATGCATCCAGAGGTTGCATCAGGAAGTGCAGTTTCTGTGGTGTGCCGAAGCTGGAAGGTGATCAGCGCGACACTGCTCCGCTTTCGCTGCTCGTTCGGGGTGTTGAAGAACTCTATGGCCCGAAGAAGGATCTGACGCTGATGGACAACAACATCGTCGCGTCCGCTCGGTTCAAGGAAATCATTGCGGAAATCCGTGACCTTGGGTTTGTTCCCGGTGCGAAGCTCAATCGTGGGCGTACTCCCGTTCTAAGGCGCGTGGACTTTAATCAGGGCGTGGACGCTCGCATTCTCTGCAAGGATCCGATGTACCTGCGGGAACTCTCGACGATATGTCTGAAGCCGCTACGCATTGCGTTTGACCACTGGGGACTGCGGAAGCCATACGAGCAGGCGATCCGCTACGCTCACGAGTTTGGCTTGTACGAACTCTCCAACTACATGTTGTACAACTTCCACGACACTCCTTCCGACTTGTACGTTCGGATGAATCTCAATGTGGAGTTGAATGAGCAGTTGGGTATCCGCATCTGGTCGTTCCCTATGCGCTATCAACCTACCGATCTCCCGAACAGATCGCATATCGGAGAGAAGTGGACACGATTCCAACTGCGCTCAATGCAGATCATCTTGCAGGCGACACATGGAGTAGTCAGCGGTGCACCACAGTTCTTCAAGCGTGCGTTCGGCGAAACCGACGCCGAGTTCCATGATTTGCTTTTGTGGCCGCATAAGTTCACGTTTAACCGTGACTGGTACGAGAAGGCAGGAGGCAAGGCCGAGTTCGACGAGTTCAAGGCGAAGTTCTCACGGATGTCGGAGTCAGAGAGAGCAGAATTACTCTGGCTGGTTTCATCTTCTGATCCGCGCAACTTCAAGGATCTGCCGCAGAAGACAAAGAGCAAGCAGTTACGGGAACTCTTAAGTTTCTACATCCCACTTCCGAAGGGAGAGGAAGCGGAGATTTGGAAGCGGCAGCATTCTTCGGCTGACTCAGAAGTACCCGACGACGAGCGCGTTGAGGATGCAGGACTCTTGGACAACGTACTTGAGTTTCCCGTTACAAAGAAATCCCTTGCAGCAAGGCTGGTACACGCATGAGTGCTTCATTGGTTAGTTTACATACTCCCGAAATACCGTGGTCATATCGGGAAGAGTCCATCGTCGTTGGCAAGGACATTCTGGAAGTTCTCAGCAGTGCGATGTACGTCGATCCACTGGCAATCTATCGCGAGTATATCCAGAATGCAGCCGACGCAATCGATGAAGCTCGTCGTGCCGGGGTTCTGGCTTCGAACGTAGCTGGCGCAGTCGAGATTGAAATCGATATCGAAAAGCGCACGGCCATCATCCGTGACAATGGCGTCGGCATCCCGATGGATGAGTTCGAAACACGCATGACCTCGTTTGGCGCGAGCACAAAGCGCGGCACAAATGCACGTGGCTTTCGAGGCGTTGGCAGGCTGTCTGGGCTAGCCTACTGCCAGGAACTAGTGTTCCGTTCTCGATCAGCGGGAGAGTCCCTCGTGTCAGAGTTGCGGTGGGACTGTCGAAAGGCTAAGTCCCTCCTCCGCTCGGCGGATTTCTCTGGTGACCTTGCTGACGTTGTTGCCCAGTCTGTGCAGGTTCGACGCATTGATGGGAAGAAATGGCCAGGGCACTTTTTTGAAGTGGAGCTTCGCAGTGTTCCGCGTCTTCGTAATGATTGGCTGCTCAACCCGACTGTCATCGAAGAGTACCTATCGCAAGTTGCACCGTTGCCGTTCGCGCCCCAGTTTCGGTTTGCAGACGACATTGCAGTCATGCTCGGGGAGCACGTTGGACTAACCAATATCACGCTGAAGGTTGGTGGCAATAGCGATCCCACGTTCCGGCCACATCGCGATTCTTTTGACATTTCAGGTGGCTCGGATACGTTTCAAGAACTGCAGAAGATTCACATTCCCGGCACGGACGGCGGCACTGCAGCGGTTGGATGGATACTGCACCACAGCTACAAAGGAGCAGTTCCAAACGCGAACCTCAAGGGATTGAGGTTACGATCGGGCAACATTCAAGTTGGGCCGAACGGGATACTGGAAGACCTGTTCATTGAGACTCGCTTCAATTCATGGTGCGTCGGAGAGATCCACGTGATCGACTCCCGCATCATCCCGAACGGCCGTAGAGACCACTACGAGCAAAATGTCCACTACACCAACCTAATTAATCAGCTGTCACCCATCGCTAGAGAAATCAGCACGCGATGCCGGCAGAGTTCCATCCGGCGGAACTGGCTACGACAATTCGAGCGGCAGCAGGATCAGATCAAGCGCGATCTTGAGATCATGAAGCAAGGATCGGTCAGTGCACCTGAGCGTCAGGTGTTTGGGTTTCAGATCCAGCAGGTATTGGATTCAATGGAGAAGGCACTTGGTAAGGACGCTCTGAAGTTTGACGCTCCGGCTCTGCTTCCTGTTCTGACCAAATTGCGGCGGGACTTTGCCAAGGTTAGTTCCACGAACTACCGTGCCAAGGTGCTGACCAACCTTGCACCCGTTCAACGACGCGCATACGAGCAGGCCTTTGCGCTCCTCTACGAGTGCTCTACTGATAAGAGCAACGCAAAGCTGCTTGTAGATCGGATGCTGGCGCGGTTAGCGCGAAACCTGAAGAAGAAGAAGAAGTCGTAGGTCCTACTCTTTCAAGTCTTCCACCAGTTTCGTAGTGCCCGTGAGTTGAGGTTGCTGGTGCCGCGTCTTCGGTGCAGTCTCAGAGTCGCCATATCGCTCGCGATAGGCCGAGATGAACGCTCTAGTAATTGAGTTCAGTTGTCGCAGGGTAGCCAGCCATCCTTCTGTTTATTGAACATCTGGTTGGAATGATCTTTGGCGTGTTTGAACTCTTCCCACTCTAAATCGCGGGTGCTGAGGTCGGTAAGCGGATTGCCAGCATAGTACTCATACAGGAAAACATTCTGATCAACGCCCCAAGGATTGGCTGTGAGAATCTCCACCACCCTCAGTGCGTAGTCTATGAATGCAGTCCCCTGTCGGGGAACATTTGCCATAGCATTTCTCCTTTGAGGATACTTCAGGTTCGACGGGGGCTTCGCCCTGCAAATCAAGGACATGTTCCAACGTAATTAACTCGTTGCGCTCAACATTCATGTAGATGACTCATCGGAAGCACACGCGGACTGGTCATCTGTCGCACGAGGTCGCCCTGCATATCGTCCAACTGCGTCGTTAAGTCGCCAATCTCGTTCTTCGCCTGGACTAGTTCGGCCTGCGCAGTTACCAATTGCTTGGTGAGCGCGTTGTTAGCGCGGGTGAGTTCGTCAACGCGGCGGAACATCTTCGCCATGTCCCGCATCGTGTAGGTCGGTTGTAGATCTTTCACGTTCATGCTTTTGTGCTCCTAAAATTTAGGGGAGGACTGGCATCCAGTCCTCCCGGTGATTTGTTTACGCTTCCAGCAGTTCGCCCATGTCGGACAGTTCTTTCTTGCCAAACACAATGGCCATGAACGCTTTCGCTGCTCCCTTGGCACCTTTCTGGCCGCCGACGAGTTTCAATGGACTGGTCTGGTTGCCCCAGTCGAAACCTTCCAGCTTTTTCAGGTGATCTGCCATCGCTGCTACAGAAGTGTCATCGTTTCCGAGGCAGTCTTCGATGACATACTTGCCAAGCTCCGCCAAGGCAGCAATCCCGACACCCTTCGTGAGGAGATGCTTGCGGCTATTCGTCCAAGCGTCAGCAAAAATAGTTGCTACCGCCTGCCAGTAATTCTTCGTCGCCTCATACTTCACTTCGTAGTCGGCATTCTGACCCCGTGGCCCGGAGATCAGCACCCTGTTCGCCTCTTGGAATGTGCGGAGGGTAATCTTGCGCTTGCCACCGGGACTGCTCTGCGAGATCCCACCCGTGTTCACAGCTTGACTCCACGGAGAGTCGGAGTCTTTATTCAGCTGAACAGAAATCGCGAGATGAGGAGCTTCCTCTTTGGGATCCTTGGACAAACTAAAGCGATGCGAATCCACGAGCGATTTCGTCAGCCCCTTGTGCTTGTCGTTGATGTCCGTGAAAATCCGAATCTCCTCTTCCCTCGTCAGGCCCGTGTAGATGACGAATGGCAGAGAAACATTCAGATCGCCTGTGTATTCCAGCCTATGCTGGCAGTCGAGTCGTGCCATTGCCTGTTTCTTCGTAGGAACAAGTAAGTGGCCATTGTTGGTCTTCGTAGGCTCGCGAAGACTAAAGATGAGCGGTGGCGCGGTTACCTTTTCGCCCTGCTCGGCTGTCGCCATGTAGTCCCTGAACTTCTTGGCGTGAGGTTTGTCGAGCGGACGCTGAATCCCTTCTTCGGTGTCCATGGTGAAAGCATCTACGAACGAGATGCTGTGCAAGGTGGATAGTGGGGCAGACCCGACGAAAACCGGGTAGCTGCCGGATGTGACTTTCATCGCGGGAAGTTTGGTCTCGGACATGTTCGCGGTGGCATCCCTTCAGAATTTGTATTTCTTCGAACACTGCAAATTGCAGTGCAGCGAACTTGTAAATTAACAAAGTGGCTGGCCATAGTCAAGAAGTTTATACACTGCAAATTGCAGTTGTGTGGAACTGCGTTTTTATCGGGATAGAGTGTTTTGCATAAGTCTATGTGAATGAGCTACTTACACGAAGTTAGGCTCCAGATAGTTGATGTCAAAGCTTCCCCTGCCGGGACAAGATCGCCTGCTCCCCCACGGAGTTCAATCGATTCACAGGAGAACAGCGATGAAGAAACAAGGAACGACAGATGCGAAGCGAGCAGCAGCAAACGACCGACCGGAAACGAACGGTGCCATTCAGGGCAGCGCGGAATTGGTATCCGAGGCTGAGGTTCCGATGACGAGCCGTGCACAGAAAGGTGTCTTCCTCGAAACACCAGAGTGGAAGTTTGGCGTTGCGAAGATCGCGGCTGGTATCCCGACTGGCAAGGCAGTGCGCATCGTGATGTCAAGCGAGACGCAACAGTCGATCAAGAACGCACGGATCGGCTTCAAGCGTGCACTGATGGGTTTCCTCAAACGGCAGAAGCTGAATTACGAAGTCCAGCTTCGAGGAGCGGAACTCTTCGTCAAGAACGTGGCGAAGAAGTGAGGTTCCAGCCTGGACAAATCGTGGCGACTCCCGGTGCTCTGGACGCATTCAGGGCATCGGGAGAATCACCGCTCGCGTTTCTGGAGCGACACTTGGCTGGCGACTGGGGAGAACTCGACGAGCACGACACTCGCGAGAATGAACTCAGTCTCCAGCACGGCTGGCGTCTGCTTTCAGCGTACACGCTCAGCACGGGCGTAAAGGTCTGGTGCATTACCGAGGCGGACAGGAGCGTCACGACATTCCTGTTGCCAGACGAATACTGAACTGCAAATAGTTTGCACTCGACCTTGCGGACAGCGCCGACGAGTCGCCAGTTGTCGGACGCCAAGCAGCAGTCCGGTCGGAGTTCCTAACTTCCAGTTTGCCGACAATCCGGGAGCTAGCCAGATCGCTGAATGCAAGCGCGTTTCCCAGTACCGATCTGGTGAAACTTCCTACAAGCCGACTTCTGGCCCGGATAACTTCCGGTTTGCCACGTGATCCAGGCGAAACCTTCACCGACAAGTACTACAATCGGTCAGAAACCCGGCACTTCGCTTCCCAAGGGGCAGCAAGTCGCAATGCGCCCGGTCGCGTTTCAATTCGCTCGAAGAGGGGCTCATTAATGGTTCGGTTTATGAATCCAGGTTTTCTCCGCCTTGTGATTATTATCCTCATTGCAACGGCAGCAGCGTCCTCCAAAGAAGTCACCGATTCCGCCACCGTAGTACTTCGCGAGAATTGGTTCATCCAGCCTTCAGCCGATGTGCGTGCAGACGGGGCAGGGATTTCGACGGCTGGGTTTCCCACGAACGGCTGGTATCCCGCGACGCTGCCTTCGACGGTGATGAGCGCACTGGTCGAGGACAAGGTGTACCCGGATCCCTATACCGGCATGAACCTTCGCGCCATCCCGGGTACGACGTACCCGGTATTTGAGGACTTCTCGAATATTCCGATGCCGCCAAACAGCCCCTTCCGACAGCCCTGGTGGTATCGCACCGAATTCAAACTCCCTCCGGAATACAACGGGAAGACAATATGGCTTGGTTTCGACGGCATCAACTACCGGGCGGACGTGTGGATGAACGGCGTGCAGGTCGCCTCCTCGGAAAAGCTCGCCGGCACCTGGCGGCTGTTTCAGTTCGATGTTACGGCTGCCGCGAAGCCTGGCGAAACCAACTCTCTCGCCGTCGAGATCTTTCCTCCTCAGCCGCACGACTTGGCCATTACGCTCGTCGATTGGGCCCCGATGCCTCCAGATAAAGAGATGGGCATCTGGCGTGACGTGCACATCACCGCCACTGGTCCCATCGCTCTCCGTTATCCGGCTGTGCTGACCAAGCTCAACCTGCCTTCCACCGACCGGGCCATGTTGACGATTCGAGCGGAGCTGACCAATGCCGCCGACCATCCGGTCGAAGGTGTGGTCAAGGGACACATCGAGAACCTCGCCTTCGAGCAACCAGTACACCTTGGCCCCAAAGAGACCCAGGTGGTCCACTTCGCGCCAGAGAAGTTTCCGCAGCTCACTATCGCCAATCCCCGCCTGTGGTGGCCGGTACAAGTTGGAAGGCAGGACCTCTACCCACTGGATCTGGCGGTCGAGGTGCAAGGGCAGGTCTCGGATTCGTCTCATATTCGCTTCGGAGTCCGCCAAGTCACTTCGAACATTGACGAGAAGGGTCACAGGATCTTTCAAATCAATGGCAAGAATATTCTGATCCGAGGAGCCGGTTACAGCTTCGACCTGCTGCTGCGATCCTCGCCGGAGAGGCAGCAGGCCGAGCTCAACTACGTGCGCGATCTTAACCTCAACACGGTGCGACTGGAGGGCAAGCTGGAGAACGAGCACTTCTTCGATCTCGCCGACCAGATGGGTATTCTCGTGATGCCGGGCTGGTGCTGTTGTGATCAATGGGAAAACTGGTCTGCCTGGGACAACGAAAACGAACTCATCGCTGGGGATTCGCTGCGCGACCAAATCCGCCGGCTGGAGCGCCATCCTTCCGTAATCAGCTGGATGTATGGCAGCGACTTCGCACCCCCGGCCCGGATCGAGAAAATGTATTTGGGAATTCTGCAGGAGTTGGAATGGCCTAACCCCTCGATCTCATCAGCGGCAGCCAGGACCACCACCGTGGGACCAAGCGGCGTGAAGATGACGGGACCTTACGAGTACGTCGCGCCATCATTCTGGTATCTCGACACGCGCCACGGTGGCGCGTTCGGCTTCAACACTGAGACCAGTCCCGGCCCGGCGATTCCGCCCGTTGCAAGTCTGCGGCGCATGCTGCCGCCCGACCATCTCTGGCCCATGGATTCGGTGTGGGAATACCATGCCGGCGGTATGTCTCACACGCTGAACGTGTTCACCGAGGCCCTCAACGAACGCTATGGTCCCGCACATTCAGTGGAGGAGTACTCACTCAAAGCCCAACTGCAGGCCTATGAGGCCCACCGCGCCATGATGGAAGCCTATGGTCGCAACAAGTACACCTCGACCGGGATCATTCAATGGATGCTAAACAACGCCTGGCCCAGCATGATCTGGCACATGTATGACTGGTATCTCCGCCCCGCTGGATCGTATTTCGGAGTGAAGAAAGCATGTGAGCCACTGCACGTGCAATACTCATACGACGACCGTTCGATCGTGGTGGTGAATTCTTATTACCAACCATTCGCCAACCTCAAAGTCACGGCCAAGCTATACAACCTCGATATGAGGGAGAAGTTCTCGAAAGCGGCCGAGCTCAGCGTCGGTCCGGACAGCAGTACGCGAGTGTTCGCCTTGCCTACAATCGAAGGGCTCAGCACGACCTACTTCGTCAGCCTCACCCTTGAAACGGCTGGTCAAATCAAGAGTAGAAACTTTTATTGGCTTTCCACCCGCGAGGAAACCATCGACTGGGGCCGACAGGAGGAAGATCCTACCGGCGAATATGACATCTCGACCTGGGCGCCGACCAAGACTTTCGCCGATTACACCGCGCTGAACACGCTGCCGCGAGTCGACCTGGACGTCACTGCCCACAATCGAAAAGATGGCCAGGAGGGTTCGACCACAGTGACGGTCCACAACCCCACATCGACTCTTGCTCTCGCTGTGCACCTGATAGTCAGCAAATCATCCAGCGGCCGCGTCAGCCGGGAAGGCGAGGAGGACAATGAAATATTGCCCGTGCTGTGGCAGGACAATTACTTCGCTTTGCTGCCCGGCGAGACACGCCAGGTAACTGCCACATATCGCCTCGGCGATAAGCGCAAGGCGACCCCTAGCGTCGAGATTGAAGGATGGAACGTCAATCGCAAGACGGCTGACGTTCAGCAATAAAAGTTTGAGAAACAAAATCTAACCACGGGAAACAATGCCCGCCACCTGCTCGATCGAAATGTTTGTATTTCCGCCGAGGTAAGGGACGTCGCCGGCATACTGCTCGTCGGAAAAGACAAGGCCAACGGTGTGGCCATGCAGTTGCAATGCCTGGTTGGTGCGGCGAACGCGTGTTTGGAATTCCTCACGTCCAAGAGTTGGTGGTTCCCTAGCCATCGAGCCACGGTTCGCCGTCCGGGACCGCAACGACAAAACCTGGTGCCAATCGATCCGCGTGGAATTTATTGCGTCACTCCCGGTTGGTCGGCCCACCGGAAACTATCCACAAACGGGCTTCGCGGAAGTTAGCCAGATTGGTACCGAGAAGTCTTAGGGCTGTATCTGAAGCGCCCAGGAGCGAAGAGTCGGGGGGTTGAGACGCCGTGTAGGGGCGCTTCAGATACAGCGACTTGAAGGAAGCCGCCCCTCGCGCGAGCCTATGGGTTTTGTATATGGCTGAAGAGGTCCTGATGATTTGGAAAGTTGCTGTTGGCGGCTGTGCGCGGCAGTTGCAGCGCGAGATCGTATGCTTTGAGGCGGCTGGCAGGGGCTGGAGAGAAGGCTGGCAGGGTATTCTGGGCCAGATGAGACGGAGAGATTCTGTACGTGCCGGAGCACGAGGATGATTCGAGGCTGGGGTTGCGGGTTCATGCGGCGTACTCGTGGAGAGGCGGGGAGCGAAGCAGGAGTTGAGCCGCGGAGAGCCGTTCGACGACATGCATGGTTCCGCCGCAAACAGGGCAGTTCCAGAGTGCGTGAGGATGGTCTGCTGCAGGCAATGCTGTCGAAGTTGAGGTCTCTGCTGCGTCTTGGAGTAAGCGGAAGCAGAGCGGCAAGAGCATAGCGCGTTGCCGGTTGGCGAGGAAGCCGAGGTTGCGGATGCGCACGAAGCCGCGCGGGAGCAGGTGCAGGAGGAAGCGGCGTAGGAACTCTTCGACCGACAGGGTCATGAGCCGCTTCTTGTTGCCGTGAGCGGAGTCTCTCCAGCGGAAGCTGACGTTGCCGTCGGTGAGGGCGACAAGTCTGTGGTTGGAGATGGCGACGCGGTGGGTGTAGGCGCCGAGATAGCGCAGGGCGTGTTCCGGTCCGCCGAAGGGCGGCTTGGAGTAGACGACCCAGTCGTGGCGGAACAGGAGCCTGAGCCAGGATGCAAAGGTCCGCGGTTCTCGAAGTGGGGTGAGGTTACCGAGGAACTGGAGTGTGCCTTCGCGGAAGGCGGTTTTAAGTCCGGCGACGAACTTCCCGCGAAAGACACGGCTGAGTACCTTGATGGGAAGGAAGAAGGAGCGGCGGGAGGAGATCCAGCGGGAGTGGTCCGGGGCGAGGCCGCCGGCGGCAAGCACGCAGTGGACATGGGGATGATGTTGCAGGCGTTGATCCCAGGTGTGGAGCACGCTGAAGAAGCCGATCTCCGCGCCGAGGTGACGAGGATCGCGAGCGATCTCGAGCAGGGTCTCGGCAGTGGAATGAAACAGCAAGTTATAGATCAGCCGTTTATTCTGCAATGCGAGCGGAGCCAGTTCCCGCGGCAGGGTGAAGACGACGTGCACGTAGCTGGCGGGCAGCAACTCTCGTTCACGCGCCTGGAGCCAGCGCAGGCGCGCGTTGCCCTGACACTTGGGGCAGTGCCGGTTACGGCACGAGTTGTAGGAGACGGCGGTCGTATGTCCGCAGTCGGTACAGCGATCACGGTGCCCGCCCAGCGCGGCGGTGCGGCAGCGTGTAATGGCCAGCAACACCTTTTGATGCTGCCAGGTGATCCACTTGCGGCTGCGTTCGAGAAAAGACTGCCCCGCACAACGAACGATGTCGGCCACCTCCAGAGGAGGCCGGCTCATACGCTCTGCGTCTGCTCTCCTTCTCCTCTGATCGTGAGGGCATCCAGCGGACTGCCGGTGGCGCTGAGATGCCGCCGGGAGAGATGCAGATAGATCGTCGTCTCCTCGAGGTCACGATGACCCAGCAACATCTGGATGGTGCGCAGGTCGGCGCCGGCTTCGAGCAAATGAGTGGCAAAGCAGTGGCGCAGGGTATGGGGATGGATGTGCTTGTGCCCAAGGCCGGCGCGTTCGGCGGCCTGCTGACAGGCAGTCCAGAGGACCTTGGTGGTGACAGGATAACTTGCCGTATGCCATCGGTTGCCGGGAAACAGCCAGTCGGTGGGCTTGCGCCTCAGCCCGCGCCAATAGATGCGCAATGCATCGAGCAGCTTCGGGCTGAGCATGACATCCCGGTCCTTGCGTCCCTTGCCTCCCCGGATATGAATGACCATCCGTTGGCTATCGATATCGCTGATCTTCAGGCGTGCCACTTCTGCGCGACGTGCGCCCGTGGCATAGAGCGTCATCAGCAGGATGCGATGAAAGGGAAACTCTGCCGCGTCGATCAGACGTGCGACTTCTTCCTGACTGAGCAGTTGTGGCAGACGCAGGACCTTCTTCGGATACGGTGTCTCGGCCACGCTCCAGCCTCGCTTCAACACCTGAACATAGAAGAACCGTAAGGCTGCCAACCGCTGGGTTACGGTGTTCGGGGCCAGCTTCCAACGGGTGAACAGCGCGGCCTGATACTGGCGAATCTGCTCCGGGCCAAGCTGATCGGGCCGACGATGAAAGTATCTACTGAAGTGTTCAACTGTGTGGATGTAAGTGCGAATGGTGGACTCGGCGTAGTTGCGGCGACTCAGTTCCTCAAGCATGATCTGGCGTAGATGGGTCACAGAGAGTTCCTCCTCTGCGACACAAACTAGCTCAGATCACCTCCACCGTCGGCTCAGCAACACGCGAATGCGTCCGCCGCAAAGCGGCTTCGTTCAAGTCGGCTTGTAGGAAGTGCTCTTCGCGCCTGCCGCGGATTGCGGTTGGATCACGGGCAACCCGGAAGTTATAAAAATGGCGTAGCGCATCTGACACGTCGGACCTCATCCGACAGCAGGGCGTGTGAGGTCAAGTCTGGCCTATCACAACTGAACCAACACGCGACTTTCAGCCCACGGCTCAACGGCTCAACGGTCGTGGGCCTTTTAATTTTCTGGGTATCAGTAGGTATGGCAACATGCAAACAGTGCAAGACCGATTTTAAGTGCAACAGGCCGCATCAGGTGTTCTGCAACCGACGTTGTCGCAAGCAGTTTGAGAAGGCTCGATACCGAGCCAAATTTCCAGAGCCGGTTCTGTCAACAGGAACGACTGGAGCCATCAGTGAACTCCGTGTTGCTGTTGATCTTCTGCTGAAAGGCTTCGAAGTTTTCCGAGCGGTCAGTCCTGCCTGCTCCTGCGATCTCATCGCAATGCGCGAAGGGAAAACACCTATTCGGATTGAGGTCCGCACGGCTAACTTCCAAATCAACGGACGCCTCACATTCCCGCGCAGTCGGAAAGACGGTGGAAGACAAGACCACTTCGCCTACGTGCTGCCCGAGTCCATCGGCTACGAGCCTCCGCTCTGACCGCTCGCGGCTGTTCTAGCGCGGCCCACTGCTCGGGTAGAGGCTTGCCCTCGCTGGGTTACAGGCTTCTAGAGCCACCGGACTGATCCCGACATGTACTACCTGTCATCTCGATCTCGTCACACCAGCGTGCTCCGCGTGGGTACCGAAGACTTCGTGTCAAGAAGCCCGTCTACGAGACAAGATTTCGTCATCGGCAACTGCCGACCAATAAGGAGAAGCACCGATGGCTTACAAAACGATCCAAACGCAAACGCTGACGGTCGCCAAGACCGACTCAATCAAGCGTGGCTTCGTCAAACACTTCGTCGATTTCATCGCGAAGAAGGGCAAGGCTACAGTGGCGGAACTCCAGGCGGAGTTCACCGGCAGGCAGTTCAACAGCAAGAAGGTCACCAACGAACGCGTCGTGCGCTACGCCTACTGGTGTGTGGCGCAAGGCGTCCTCAAAGTTGCTGCGAAGGCGAAGGCAGCAAAGGCAGGTGCGCGATGAAGCCGAAGGTTGCTCAACTGCTCGAACGATACGGCTACACACAAGATGCCGAGCCAGCCGACGACAGCATTCGTTACTGGCGCAGTAGCCGCTATGGCCTCCCGGTCAGCGTCGTCAACTCTATTTGGGAGGCAGCGAGCGATGGCTCCAAGGTGCAACGCGGCACTGGCAGCAAAGTGGGGCTACGACGTTTGGAACTGAGCATCCTGCGCTCGGAGAAGAAGCCGTAAGCGGCACTCCAGGTTCGCCCTCAAGCCAGCCAACTCCCGGCTGGCTTTTCTTTTGCAGCAAAGCAGCCAGCGCAGAGCCACACTTTCACATCGAGCTCACCCCGGCTGAAGCGAGTGGCAGGTTCCCCACACGAGCAAGTCTTGCCAGTGCCGCGTGGCGTACGGGGTTTCGGCATGCAAGCAGCCGCGTGTCGATGTTTGTGAGGTTGTCGCGCGCGAGTGTGCTTTGCCGGAATGCCACCAGTGAGCCTAGCCATCGAGCGAGTCCCACTCATCTGGCGTCGTCGGCTTCTTCTCTGGGACGGCCTCACGCGTGGGAGGAATGTAGCCGAGAGACTTCATGAACAAGTGAAGTTGCGAACGCTCTTGACTTTCCAATGTTCGTGCTCGAAGCTTGGTCAACAGGTGGACCGTCATCTCGATCAGAAATTTGTCGGCGGTTCCTAACTTAGCGGGGGAATCGCGGACCAATTCCTTCCATAGTTTCTTTTCATTCTTGTCGAGGTAAGCCGGTGGACGACCAACCTTCCCTGTGGCCTTGGGTTCAAGATCACGCCTTGCGAACACGCCTTTGTTGTGGGCAATATTCTCCTGGGAAAGTTGAGAGGGTGGTTTACGTGTTCCTGGCATTCAGTCTCCTATCCCAGTCACAGGAACGTCGCTCAAATCGAGCAGCATTGGTGTAGACTTGCTTGGGCTTTTCGAGTGGGGCATCGCTTATCCTATCGCCGCGTTGCTGTCGCCACAACTCACGTTGAGTAATGGCGAACTCATAACTTTTTCTTCCCTTAGCCCGGTTGCATCCGTGGCAGCACGAGACAACGTTGCTCTCTTCGTAGCCTTGAGCGTTGTCCTTACGGTCGAGTTGATAGCCATGGGGGTACTGGCCATATGGTGGACGAGCGTGCAGCTCTCCGTAGCAGTAATGGCATTGTGTCTGTGCCATCAAACCGCAGAATATTTCGTAGGTAAGGCCGTGGGACAAGCCACGAATCTTTGCCTTCCTGGCGACGGCGTTGTAAAGTGCTTCGTATGGTCGCAACTTTCTGTGACGAAGACTACGACTTAGGCGAGACACGGCAATACCGTTCTGACGGTCGGTCTCTTTCTTCAAACAACCGCAACTCTTGGATGGGTGCGTCTTGTGCGTCAGGGTATTTCCGGTCAATGGCCTACGAGTGCCACACTTGCAGATGCATTCCCAGAGTGACCCACCGGCAGGGTTCATTCCTACAAAGTGGTCAACCTTCCACCGATTGAAAGTTTGTCCAGTGAGGTCGAGCACCTTGTTGCCCATTCACTCTAATACTTAGTGGACGTGCAACGGGGGACAGAAACTGTCTAATACTTAGTGGACGTGCAACGGGGCACAGAAACTGGCGCGTCGTACTCGTTGCTGAGTTCGCACGGGAGTGGGTGCAGCAGGCCGGATGGTGGTGGCAGCGGTGCCGGTATGAATTCCTGGTACCCACCCGACTCGTGGCTCGTGATATCTAGCCAGCGACCAGAGGACAGGGTGTCGTTCATCCACCGCTTGATCCTGGCTGTCTCGGCTCGGTTCTCTTGGATCATCAGTTTATTCGCTCTATATAGTGTGCTGAAAATCGCTATTGATGTGCAGGGCGTGCAAGATTTCCTAGCGGGGCGTGCAGGTCCTGCATGTTCTAGAGAATGCAGGGAGCGCGGGGTCTACGATCTAATACGCGATCACTGCCCCTCGCGGGAGCTAGCCACGCTGCGCGAATCCTTCACGCATTGCTGTACTAGCGTCGTGATCCTTCTTCCATAGTCCACGGCAACGCTCAGGGTCCGTCGGCCCAAGATGACATTCCGTGAGGAAAAATGAGCCCCCCTCGTCTCCATTTGTGAAAGGACGCTGTTCACTCTAGTGAGCAACAGAGCGAGCTGCAGGCCTCAGCCGGTTGATCCGGGATCGACACCCTTCACAGGGCATCCAGAAGAAGACATCCGGATTACGACTGCGTCGCTTGCATCGTTTGCAGAGCGCATCGAATACGACGCTCAGATCTGGGAAATCACTCATTGACGTCCAGAACTTTTCAACGGCGGCTGCGTGCTCTTCCGGCCCTTTCATAGTTCCATCTCCTTGATACGTTAATACCCACTTTGCGTTCTGCGCGCTTAACGTTGCGGGGACGGCGGAACTCCTCTAATGGCTTTCGCCTGCCCTTTGCGGGGATGCTGCGGTCTGGGAGTTTCCCATCTCGATCTCTGTCGTTATGGTTTCCATGTTTCACCATGTTTTCGTTTCTCCTGCGGAGCAAGGTTCACAGCGTTCGTGCTCGCGCAGCGATAGACGCGTGAGCGTCTTCTGCCGAAGGCAGTGTCAAAAACTACTCGAGCGTAGCGAGAGTTCTTAATTACTCTTACGCGTCACCCAGTGGCGGAGTCACGAAACCTAGTGGCGGAGTCAACTCCTCAGCAGCACTAGGTGGCGCGTCACTAGGTGGCGGAGTGAGCTTGCTCTCTTCATCACCGTCACTCAGTGGCGGAGTCTCGTCACCGGTCTCTTCGCCACCAATCCCCAGCAAGTCTTCGGCGACATACATCAACGCTTCTTCGAGCGCATCACCCTTGGGATCAGGCTTGAATCCCTTGAGCGATTCGGGAACTGGCAGCACCGCTCTCTCAACAAAGTCCTGGATGAGATCGACGCTCATGAGGTACATGTCTGTACGAGTCTTCAACTGCTGCTTCTCAAGATCAACGATGATCCCAGCTTGAACGGCAGCATGCTTGAGAACACGAATGTAGCTGTCAGCCATACCAGTCGATTTTGCGAGCGATGTGTTTCCTGGCCAGACATTCCCTTCTGCTGCCCAGCAGTGCTTCGCCATAGCGAGTAACAGTAGGAACATCGCCCTGCCATCCGGTCGCTTGCCAGTTTCGGGATCGATGTAGTTCTTGTAGCCGACGATCGCGTCCATGGCTTCGACCACGGCATTGCGCACGACGAACATCGGGGATGGCGATTTGACCGGCTCAACCTGCGGACACTGCTTGCAATTCTTCCGTAGGATGTGGTGCTCGCAGATATCTTCAGCGATGGGCCTATCGAACGCCATTCTGCACCTGCCTTGCTCTGCGAGCGTCGTTGTCCAGGATCTCAAGGTGCTTGTTGCGCATGCACGCGCTGGCATATCGGAGTAGATAGTCGGAGTCCATCGGCGTGCCAGCATTGCGCTTCTTATCGGCGAGGATGACAGTTCGCTCGATGCCAGCTTCACAGGCGATGTAGGAGTAGCGATTCAGCCAGATGTCGAACTGGTAATCGCCAGGGAGGAATTCAGGGATGGTGGCGTCCCACTGTTTGCGTAGGACGTTGCGCTCTATGCGACGCTTCTCGTCGGGATGCATGTTGACCTCAAATCGAATCCACCGAGCCGCGAGGCTATCAGTCGGGCGAAGACGGAGGGTGCGCTCGCGGCTCAGTGAAACTTAGAATGTCGGTGAATCGTCTTCGCCCTGTTCAATGCTCAATACTGTGTGGTTGCCGCTTGCGCCATTCTTCGGTCTTGGGAAATGACGCGGACCTGAGGAACTTCAGGTCTCGAATCACCGCGTGTCGGTAAAACTTCAGCATCTCCCGCCGCCCGTCGTATGCTACAAATCCACTGATGACCCAATAGCAAGAGTACCGGCATTGCCTGTCCACCACGGTGACCTTGGTTCCGAGTTTCGGTAGAGAGTGCAAGCTTCCGCAGATCGGGCAGGCGAGTTGGAGCGCGACTGGAGCCACGCACACTTACTACTGAAGAAAACGGCTCGGGTTGGGATACTTTTGCGCGTTGCTAAACTATCAGGAACACTGATTCATGCCCGTGCGAACGAAAAACACACAGGCGACTCGTTCACCGGATAGCAAGGGTAGGTTGCCGTGCATTTCATGCACGTCCGCGAGGATCACGTCTCCCGGCTGGTAGTTGCAGCCGATGCGGTACTTGGGGAACACCAGCGCATTGCCTTCCCACTCACCGAGGCTTGCCATACATCCGAAGGTTCCCTCAGCATCAAAGTCGTCGGTGTGAACGGCTGTCGGGGCATTACGCAATACGTACAGCGTAGTGAACGCGGTGTCCAAGATGCGGAAGTTCGGTGGCACAGCCTGCACGACTGCCTTCTGTCGTTTGTATTCCGGCTCCAACATCAACCTGTACACTTCGTCCACCTTGCGGATGAAGTCGATGCAACCCGAATACACTGGCGACAGTCCACCGTTCTTGCCCTCAGTCCATGCGGTAGGAGCACAATCCACCACTCCCGGTGCAGGATTCTTGTACTTGTAGAAGCCGAGCAGGTCAGCGTTTCCACCGAACTTTGCCACCACGGCCTTGGGAGCCATGTTGAAGTTGGACACGCTGCCGTTTTTGCGCATGGTGGGTAGGCGAAGGTTTGATCCAATCACGTTGGGGCGGTTGCTAAGATCGCCCGAGACTGTCCGCAGCAACTGGTAAGCGGGACGCCACACATTCTCTAGGATTGCACCCTTGATGAGCATGAACAGGAGCGAGCCGTCAGGCTTGTCCACCCGACACTCTTTTGTGGCAATCTTGATGTCGAGTTTTGCCACGTCCGTCGTCATCAGACGCGCACCAACGGTGAGGTAGGCTGGATCGGTGAGAATGCGGCTTTCTTCCAGCTTAACGTGCAGCATCCAATACCGCCTTGTATACGACTGCCGTGCGCACGCTGTCGCTCAGTGTGCTCCACGCTTTCTTGAACTTCTCCTTCTGTCCATCGGACAGTGAGATCACGACGCGGTAGCCAGCAGGCTGACCGTTGCTTTTCGCCTGTGCCTGTCTGACCTTCTCACGCTCCACATCAGCTAGTACGTTGAGCGCAGCGAGTTGAGCGTCTGCCTCTTTCGATTGCAGTGCCAACTCGAAGTCCTTCACGTCTTCGATGCCACCCCACTTCTCGGCCATCTTTGCGTCTTCCAAAGACTTCAGCGCGATGAAGGACTGTGCGCGCCGATAGAACTTAATTAGCCGATTGGCCTTGTGGTAGTTGATGCGCATTTCTCGCAGATCGCGCATGAACGTACCAGTCCGTCCGCGTGACCGTTCCTTCTGCAATATGTCGAGTTTCTGCCCAAGCAGATAGCGAGACTTCTTGTCCTGCTTGATCAGAGTCGTGATCTCGATCTTCAGTTCTTTCAGAAACGACTCGGGAAGCGGCTTGGTGATGTGGTGGATTTGCGACGGCTTGACGAGTGCAACACGTGGAGTGGCCATCCAAGCATTGTGGCAGTGGACGCAACCTAGCGACAAGGTACAGAAGGAGTGCGACTTCGGTCTTCCTAAGTAGATGGCGGGCATGGTGCTACGCGAGATGCCGTGGCAGGGGTTTCTGCAGAACGGGCTAGGCATGGCCCTCTGCTCCTCACCCCAGAGAAACACTCGCCATTTCTGAGTTCGGACTGGCCTGTTCACGTGCAGGCTGGCCTGACCAAACTCATCTGGACGAGACCCGCTCAATTAGTGTAATCGGGATTTTGCGACAACAATCATTTGGCGATAGTGCCAACTCCGCGGCTTTCATTGACTTGCCGGTTTCATCCACGTAAGATTTTTCACGCATGATCGGCCAAACCTTCTCGCACTACCGCATCGTCGAGAAGCTCGGTGGCGGAGGCATGGGCGTGGTGTACAAGGCCGAGGATACACGACTGCACCGCTTTGTAGCTCTCAAGTTCTTGCCTGATGAAGTTGCCCGTGATGCCCAGGCGCTGAGTCGTTTCCAGCGCGAAGCCCAAGCCGCGTCCGCACTGAACCACCCCAATATCTGCACGATTTACGACATTGGCGAGCAGGACGGTCAGGCGTTCATCGTCATGGAGTACTTGGACGGGACCACGCTGAAACACCTGATCACGGGAAAACCCCTGGAGAATGACATCCTCCTCTCGCTCGCGATTGAGATTGCCGATGCGCTCGAAGCTGCCCACGGGGAGGGAATCATTCATCGTGACATCAAGCCAGCTAATATTTTTGTGACCAAACGCGGCCACGCCAAGATTCTGGATTTTGGGCTCGCCAAGGTGGCCCGCACGAGCCGTATGCTCGCAGGTGGGGGGCTGTCGGAGGCTACTTCTCCAGTGAGTGCCGAAGACCTGACCAGCCCTGGAACGGCTCTGGGGACAGTGGCTTACATGTCACCGGAGCAAGCGAGGGGCAAAGAACTGGACGTTCGCACTGACCTGTTTTCCTTTGGCGCCGTTTTGTATGAGATGGCGACGGGAACGGTGCCATTTCACGGCGATACTTCGGCCACCATCTTTGAGGCCATTCTAAACCGTGCTCCAGTTCCTCCGATCAGGCTGAACCCTGCGCTGCCTCCGAAGTTGGAGGACGTCATCAGCAAGTTGCTGGAGAAAGACCGTGATCTGCGGTTCCAGTCGACGGCTGAATTAAGAAGTGATCTCAAACGCCTGAAGCGCGACACCGAATCCGGGAGGCAACTGGTTGCCGACTCCGCCACTCTTGCCGCGACTAGCAGCGGGCGGCCATTGGCTACAGGGCAGTCGTCGAGCACCTCAGTCTTGTTTGCCACAGCGCGTCTGCACAAGGCCGTCACGTTCATGGTGTTGGCTGCAACAATCCTCCTTGTGGCAGCTGCGGCGTTTGGAATTTACTCACTGTTCTCCCGCTCCAGCGTTGCGCCGTTCCAGAGCATTAAGGTGACTAAGGTAAGCGGGACTCACAACGCGCGAATCGCTGCCATGTCCCCTGATGGCAAGTACATGGCCTACGTCCTGAACGAGGAAGGACTGGAGTCGTTGTGGCTTCGTCACCTGGCCAGCGACAGCAACGTTCAGATTGTGCCCGCGGCCCATGTACAGTACCATGCTTTGCGGTTCGCTCCGGACGGTAGTTCCATCTACTACTCTCATACGGAGCTAACAAGTGGACCCGCCTCCCAGGAATTTGATCTGTACCGCACCCCGGTGCTGGGAGGCAGTTCGCAGTTGCTGGTCAAGGACATTGACAGCGTTCCCAGTTTCTCGCCTGACGGACAGCGCTTTGTATTTGAACGCTCCAACGACCCTGACCCCGGCAAGTTCAACGTGCTCATCGCCAATGCAGACGGCACCAATGAAAAATTGCTAGCCAATGGCTCGGTCGGGGAAACGCTGGCAGATCCCATCTGGTCCCCGGACGGCAAGGCCATTGCGGCGTATCAGATTCCGGGTGGACACGATCTGGGCACTATTGTCTCTATCGATCCCATTACCGGCGGCCGCAAGCCTGTATATGTGTCCAAGGATGCGTTCCTGAACGCCGCAGCGTGGTTGCCTGGCGGGAACTTCCTAGCCGTGCTGTTTTCCAACCTCGATTTGCAGTTCCGGCGCAGCCAGCTTGGGCTAATCAGTTACCCAGATGGCCAGTTCCATGCCATCACCGCTGACACCAATGATTACGACACCCTGAGCGTTTCATCTGACGGCCGGACCATCGCTACCATCATGCGACAGTCGGAACGCGATCTGTATGTGAGCGCGGGAGACAAACCGGATTACTCGGACGCCAGGCGAGTCCTGTCCGACGGACTCCACTATGGCGTGGCCTGGACCAAGGACGGGAAGTTACTCGCTGCAAAGGATTCCAGCATCGAAGTAATGAGTACGGATGGCAAGACCACGACTACACTGGGAAAGCTGGCTGGCGAACCCGCTGGTTGTGCAGATGGGCACATCGTATTTTCGCAAGGCGACGCGAAAGCCTTCTCCCGCTCTATTTGGATCAGTGCGGCGGACGGCACTGGACTCCGCCAGGTAAGCGTTGGCAAGAATGATTTCAACCCGCTTTGCTCACCCGACGCAAAGTGGGTCTACTACCTTGAGGGAGGAAATCGCACGCTGATGAAAGTTCCCAACAGCGGCGGAACTCCGCAGGTCGCTGCTCCTGGTTTGTTTGTGGAGACCGTCGGAGGTTACGACTTTTCTCCCGATGGCCGGACCCTGATCCTCGGAACGTACGATTTCAAGGTACAGAAACCAACGTTTTCTCTTGTCTCCACCGATTCGGGCCAGATCCTGCAAACTTTCGAATACGATCCCCGCCACACCGGGCCGTTGCGCTTTAGCCCTGACGGTAAGGCCATCATTTACCCCATCCGCGAAAAGGGTGTCGACAATCTCTGGCTGCAGTCTCTGGATGGCAGCCCGGGCCACCAACTCACCAATTTCGATTCTCTCAAGATTTATTCCTACCAGTGGTCGCCGGACCGCAAACGCCTTGCACTGGTGCGCGGGGACTCTCCTTCCGACATTGTCTTGATACACGACTCCCAGAAGAGAAACTGATGTAAAGCAAGTTTCGGACCACCTGGCCTTGCATTTGACGCCGAGCGAAAGCCCCTGCTGTCCCTAGTTGACGTTAGCAGGCGATTACACTCATTGAGAATCGGGCCGTGACCTTGGGTCAATGCATTATGAAAGAGCGCCCCACTTCCGAAGGTGGAAGCTGGATGTGGCGCCGCCTCCGCTGCGCTGCGCTGTGCAGGGGCTTCGCTCCGCTACGGCGGCGCTAGAGAGTAACTGCA
>Ga0187865_1000824_pt1 | contig 40417 bp, 37 predicted proteins | sample June2016WEW_11_1_2_FD_132989 | JGI IMG/M metagenome (GOLD analysis project Ga0187865, IMG submission 132989) | Peatland microbial communities from SPRUCE experiment site at the Marcell Experimental Forest, Minnesota, USA - June2016WEW_11_100 | ecosystem: Environmental > Terrestrial > Soil >...
GAGAAGCCACCAGGCCGGATTCAAAACTTCCCAATTCATTCGAGGCACTGATAAATAGGCCGTTCACAGCGGAGGCGCGCCCTCGCATTTCATCCGGCGTACGCGTCAGCATCAGCGTGTGGCGGACAATAACGCTAATGTTATCGAGTCCACCCAGGACCAAGAGCATTGCGATGGAAAGCCAGAATATTTTCGACATTCCGAAAACAATTGTGGCGATTCCAAAACCGGCAACGGCAAGCAGCAGAGTCTTCCCTGCCCTTTTAAAAGGCGGAAGATGGGCAACTGCAAATGCCACGATCACAGCCCCGATCGATGGTGCGGCACGCAAGATCCCCAGCCCTTTGGCTCCGACTTTCAAAATATCGGTTGCATAAATTGGCAGCAATGCAACTGCCCCCCCAAAAAGCACCGCAAACAAGTCCAGAGTGATGGCAGCGAGAATCACCTTGGTGTCCCGGATGAAACGCAGACCTTCGGTCAGGGAATCCCAAGTAGCCGATTTACTCGATAGCGCCAACTTCCGCCCACGGATCATGGCAAGCAGAACCAGGAAAACAATGGATCCGCATGCATCATAGAGGTAGATCACCGTGACCCTGTTACCGAGAGCTACAATCAGTCCGGCGACGGCAGGTCCGGCAATGGAGGCAAGCTGCCACAAGCTGCTGCTCCAGGTCGCGGCGCTGGCAAAAAGCTCCGGCGGGACAGTCTCGGGCAGAAGGGTGGACGAAGCCGGGTCGTTGAATGCCCGGCAGACACCGATGCCCAGGAGACAAAGATAAATAAAGACGAGCGGTCCCTGGGTATAGGAAAGCCATGCCAGTCCCAAGGCACAGACCGCGTAGGATCCCCTTGTGATCATGACAATTCTTCGGCGGTTATATTGATCGGCAACATGCCCCGCCGGCAGAGAGAACAAGAAAATCGGGAGAACCTGTACGAGGCCAACCAGCCCCAAAGAAAAGGCTTTGTGAGTTCGCAGCCACAGCTCCCAGCTAATCGCAAAGGACAGCATCTCGCTTCCGAACATCGTGATAAACCGGCCTGTCAGAAGGAGGCGGAAATCCCGGGAACGGAGCGCGGCGTAGGGATCGTGGCGTTTGTCCGGATTGAGGTCAAAACTGGTCATATGCCAAAAATCTTCAAACGGGATCGGCTGGGAGCATGTCCGAGAATTGAAACGGGCCGCGCAGATCCCTTGACGCGGGCGGATCATTATAATTCATCATAACGGTGACAGCCACCGGTGTCCCCCAACCATGTTGGTGAATTTGGGGACATCGGTGGCTGTCACCGTTATTTCATTTTGCAGACATGGCCCCCTGGATGTTATAGAATGTTGTGTTTTTTGATTTGCTCGAAGTATGAGCCAGGAAGATCGGATGGAGTCTGCACTTTCAACACGAACGCGAACACCGCAATACAGGCGTCCCCTCGAAAGATCCTTTACTGCCGAAGAACGCGATAAGGTCACGATTCTCGTCGGCGGATTGACCAGAAAGCACGAAGAGTTCATTCGAGCCGTTTTTCAAGGGAGCGGGTACCGCTGCGAGCTGCTTCCGATTCCCGATCAGGAATCTTTTCTCCTTGGCAAAGAATTCGGGAATAACGGGCAATGCAGTCCCGCCTATTTTACTTCAGGGGCTTTGATTCAGTATCTCCGCAGGCTCGAAGCGGAAGGAATGTCCCGCGGGGAGATTGTCGATAATTATCTCTACTTTACCGCGGGGTCCTGCGGCCCTTGTCGCTTCGGCACTTATGCCGCTGAATATCGGCTTGCTTTGCAGAATGCCGGCTACAACGGATTTCGCGTCGTTCGGTTTCAGCAGGACGAGGGCATCCGGCAAAAAACCACCGCGCCGGGCTTGAAATATACAATCGATTTTGGCCTGGGCATGCTCAAAGTCCTCTTCCTGGGGGATGTGCTGAACGACCTCGCCTATAATGTCCGCGCGTACGAGGTAAATCCCGGAGAAACCGACCGCGTAATTCAGGTCTGCATGCAGGACCTGTGCGATCACCTGCGTGATTACAAAGCTCCCGATCTATTCGATCGGATGCCGCGTTGGGTTTCGGCGCCGTTGTCCAAAAACGAAATTGCGCGCGGCCTCCTGAATTTCGTCTATAAGATGAGACACCATCTTCGCGGGAAGGAGTTCCTGGAGGTCCTTGAACGCTGCTGCAAGCGCATTGACGGCATTGCCGTGGACCGCACCCGGCTCCGGCCCATCGTCAAAATCATAGGAGAGTTCTGGGCGCAGACAACCGAAAGCGGCGGAAATTATTGGATGTTTGATTTCCTGGAAAAAGAAGGCGCTCAGGTTCAGCCGGAAGCGATCGGGACCTGGATTGCCTATCTGCTGGCGCACGCAAGAATGCAGATGTATCCGAAACGCGGCCTGGACTCGCAGAGCAGCGAGCCGGCTCGCTGGGATCTGCGCCAGCGCTGGCAGAACGAGATCGGGTTTCAGAAAAAGCGAGCATTGCTTGCCTTTGGCGAGTGGCTATATACCCGACTGTATCATCAGGTAATAAAATCCCTGGGATCGACGGCTCATACGCTGGTCCCGCAGATGCAGCTCGCACATCTGGCAGATCCTTTTTACAAACGCCTGGCCCGCGGCGGCGAAGGATACCTCGAGGTCGGAAAAAACATCTATTATCACAAAAACAAACTCTGCCACATGGTCCTGAGCCTGAAGCCTTTTGGCTGCCTTCCCTCCTCCCAATCCGATGGAATTCAATCGGCCGTTACCAGCAGATTTAAGGACATGATTTTCCTCCCGATCGAAACATCCGGCGAGGGGGAGGTGAATGCCCACAGCCGTGTCCAAATGGCTCTGGGAGAAGCGAAAGCGAAGGCTAAGGCGGAGTTCCAGGAAGCGCTTGCATGTACCGGGAGAAACATCGAGGACATCCGAGCATTCGCCGAAAAGCATTCCGAATTGTGTCGCCCATTCTACCGAGTTCCGCATCGCCCCGGTATCGCCGGAGTGGCAGCCAATTTTGTTCTGCATGTCAACGACCTGATGGCAGGCCGTACAGCATAATTTAATGAATTCGAGATTCGAAATTCGAGATTAAGACCGAATCTGAATTTCGAATCTTGAATCTCGAATCAGGAGTAACGAATTGTTCGTACCCAAGTTTCGTGCCGGAATTGATGTAGGATCCACCACCGTCAAAGCGGTCGTTATCGATGCGGAAACCGAATCCGTTTTATGGAAGGACTATCGCCGGCATGAAACCCGCCAGATCGAGACTCTGCTCGATTTCCTGCAGCGGATGGAAGCGGAGGCGGGCATTTCACCTGAGAATTGCCGTGTGTTTATGACCGGGGTCGGCGGCAATATGCTTGCAGACCCGATCGGCGCGAAATTTGTTCAAGAGGTCTTGGCAGCGGCCCTCATGGTGGAACGGCACTGTCCCGAAGCTGCTTCCTTTGTCGAAATAGGCGGCCAGGACGCCAAGATAGTGATCCTGCGCAAAGATCCCGAGACCGGCCGCATTAAAAAAGTCCCGTCCATGAATGATAAGTGCGCAGGCGGCACCGGGGCGGTCATCGACAAGATCAGCAAGAAACTTGGGATTCCGCTCGAGGGTTTGTCTCAGCTGCGCTATGCAGGGATTCGCATCCATCCCGTTGCAGGAAAATGTGGAGTATTTGCTGAAACAGATATCAACAGCCTTCAGAAACAGGGGATTCCAGCGGAAGAATTGATGGCCTCGCTGTTCGAAGCCTTCGTGCTCCAGAATTTAAGGGTGCTTGCACGGGGGCACACGTTGCTCCCCCACGTCCTTCTGCTGGGCGGACCCAACGCCTTTATCCCCGGCATGCGGGAAGCGTGGCAACACAACATCCGGATAAGGTGGGAGGAAAGGGGAGTAGAAATTCCTGCCGGCGCTACCGTGGAGGAATTAATTCGGGCGCCTCAAGACGCCGAATATTTCGGCGCTCTGGGTGCAGCAGAATTCGGAAAAGAGGAAGAGGCCGAAGTCGGGCACTATCTTGGGTTGACTCAACTTAAGAACCTTTACCTGGGCCGGTCCGAAGGACAAAGCCGAGGAGGACTGGGAATTCCTGCCCTGGTCGGATCGGAAGAGGAAGTGCAAACCTTTCTCAAGGAATACGCACCGCCTCCTTTTGTCCCGCCCATATTCAAGCCGGGCGATACGGCACGCGGCTTCATCGGCGTTGATGGCGGATCCACTTCTACGAAGGCTGTTCTCCTTTCGCTGGAAGGAGAAGTTCTTGCCAGGGCCTATCAGCTATCCAAAGGCAACCCTATTGAGGATACGATTGAAATTCTCGAGAAGCTGCGCAGACAAATTGAGAACCAGGGCGCACAGATCGAAGTGCTGGGCGCAGCGACAACGGGATATGCAAAAGACACATTGAGAGATGTGATCTGCGCCGATGTCGCATTGGTCGAAACCGTTGCCCATACAAAATCTGCCCTGCATTATTACGGCGCTCCGGACGCTATCGTGGATGTGGGCGGTCAGGACATCAAGCTGATGATCTTGAAGGACGGGCGCGTGAAGGATTTCAAGCTGAACACCCAGTGCTCGGCCGGAAACGGCTACTTTCTGCAGGCGATTTCGGAAGGGTTCGGTTTCCAAGTCGAACAATTCGCCGATGTCGCTTTCACCGCTCGGAAGATGCCTGTTTTCCCGTACGGGTGTGCTGTCTTTCTGCAGGCAGACATCGCCAGTTTCCAGGGTCAGGGGTGGAAGCCGAACGAAATCCTTGCGGGCCTGGCGGCGGTGCTGCCCAAAAATGTCTGGCTCTACATCGCCAAAATTCCCAATCTGCCCGAATTGGGGACGCGATTCATTCTTCAGGGGGGGACACAAAACAACCTTGCGGCGGTAAAAGCCCAGGTGGATTTCATCAATCAGCGTTTCGCGGGATCCGGGTTAAAGCCAGAGATTACGGTGCATAAGCACGCCGGAGAAGCCGGAGCGATCGGAGCTGCGTTTGAGGCAATGACCCTCTGGCAGCAAGGAAGGAAAACTTCGTTTATCGGGCTGGATGCAGTGCGGAACATTCAGTACCAGACCACAGTGGGCGAAGAAACACGGTGCCATTTCTGCAAAAATCACTGCCTGCGCACATTCATCGATATTGGCGCTGAAAACGGTAACGGCGCAAGCGGCAACGGAAGGAGGCGGCTGATTGTCGCCACCTGCGAAAAGGGGACGGTTGAGGATCTGGACGCAATGAAGGCGATTCAGGCAGGTCTGGACGCCGCGCGGGAGGCGAGTCCGAATCTTCTTGAATACGCGGGACGCGAGATCTGGAAATACCATCCCTCGGAAAAAACGGCGCCCAAAACAAAAATCAGCAGACAGACGGCTGAGAAGCGGGAAAAGATCCGGATCGGCATCCCGCGAGTGCTGGGAATGTACGGATACGCGCCGCTGTTCCATTGTTATTTTGAAAGCCTGGGCGTTTTATCGGGGAACATCGTTTATTCCGATTTCACAAACGAAGAGATGTTCCGGGTGGGATCCAATCGGGGTTCAATCGATCCCTGTTATCCTTCCAAACTCGCGCTGGCGCACATTCACAATCTTCTTTTTGAGAAACACCGGCGCAAGCCGCTCGACTGCATCTTCTTTCCGATGTTCGACGTCCTGCGCTCGCCATTGAATATTCGTGCAAGCAACGCCTGCCCGACAACGGCTCTCACGCCTGAGGTCGTGAGGGCGGCTTTCACAAAGGAAAGAGACCTGTTTGTTGAAAACGGTGTCATTTATCTGGACCCCCTGCTGGATCTTTCGAAACCCGACCTGCTCGCGAGACAGATGTTCGCCGCATGGGATGCCATTCTGAAGTTATCGAAAGCAGAGAATCTGAGGGCCATCCATTCGGGTTACGACGCTCTGGATCGATACGAATCCGACATACAGCGCAAGGCGCGCGAAATCCTTGACCGTTTGGAAGAAGAATGTGGAGTTGGAATTGTTCTGCTGGGGCGGCCGTACCACCACGATCCGGGAGTCAATTTGGGAATTCCGGAGGAACTTCAAAAGCGTGGTTACCCGATATTTTCCCAGGCGACGCTTCCAATGGACCGGGATCTCCTTGAACGCCTGTTCGGGGAAGAAGTGAAGGAAGGGATCATTTCGGATCCCATGGATGTGGGCGATGTCTGGAAGCACACCTTTTCAGCGAATAGTTCCAACAAATTGTGGGCTGCCAAGTTTACCGCGCGTCATCCGAACCTGATCGCCGTCGAATTGTCCAATTTTAAATGCGGACACGACGCGCCTATTTATGCGACGATCGAAAAGATCATCGAAACCTCCGGCACGCCATATTTTGCTTTTAAAGACATCGATGAGAACAAACCGACCGGCTCCATCAAGCTTCGCGTCGAAACCATCGACTATTTTTTGAAGCTGTACCGCAAAAAGCTGGCGGAAGGGTAGCAAAACGGTGACAGCCACCGATGTCCCCAAATTCGTCGACATATCCGTATCTCTAAGTGCTGGGGACATCGGTGGCTGTCACCGTTTAATCTTTCACCTGAACGGGGGAAGGACAAAAATGTTCAAGGAATTCAAAGAGTTTGCGATGAAGGGGAATGTGCTCGACATGGCTGTCGGGATCATCGTCGGCGCAGCTTTTGGAAAGATCGTCACCTCGTTTGTTTCAGATGTCCTGATGCCGCCGTTAGGGCTGCTGCTCGGAAAAATGGATTTCAGCAGTTTGTTTGTTAACCTCTCAGGAAAGCATTACGCGACGATTGCCGAAGCCAAAGCCGCCAATGCGGCGACGCTCAACTACGGCACTTTCATCAACACGGTTATTGATTTTCTGCTTGTTTCTTTTGCCGTATTTTTTCTGGTCAAACAGGTAAACAGATTAAAACGCCAACCTCAGGCCCCAGCGTCTGCGACAAAAGAATGCCCCTACTGCGCGTCGGCAATACCGATCCCTGCTTCGCGCTGTCCGCATTGCACGTCTCAGCTGTCGGCTGTATCCCAGAAGGTCTAGCCCCACCTTGCTGTTGATCCAGGTTTGGGTGTTTGAGTTCCGGTTAAAGCGGTAGAGGACTGCCAAGCTCAAAACTCGAAACTCCCCGGTGCGAGACTTCGGCTATTTCTTGAAAAGATCTAGGAAGGCTTGACGATGGCTATCGACTACCTTGGGAGCAGCCGCCCCGCTCCCTTGTTTTTCCACAAGGACCTTCGGCTCAAAAAGGGGACAAAGATTGTTTACGCTTTTGTTCGGAACTCGCATCTCGACAGATTTCGTGCATTCATTCCGGGCTGACGGATCGAAATTCAGGCAGTTACGGCACGTATGCAGGTCTGTGCCGCAATTCTTGCACTTGTCCGTTGCCTGGATGCTTTCCATTACCTGAATTTCCGAGGCGCAGTTATTGCAACGCGTAATCATGTGGAATTTCGTTTCGACTCTTCCGCCTGGCCCTTTCGGCCGGGGAGGCGGTTTCGGTTTTGTTTCCCGGTCATGATCCATATAACCGGTTTGACGATATTTTCTGGACATTTTCCTCCTCAAAACACAGCAGGCCTTAATAAGGCCATGGGAAAATCTACCTGGGATTGAGGTCTTGGTTGATTTAGTTGCCTATTACACGAGAACCGCTTCGAAGTTCAAAACGACCCAGCAGGGACTTGCACCTTCAGGATTTTCGAATTCTAACTGGAACCATCCTGCGGGGTTGAAGTTGGGATGCGGCTTTCGTTACCCTGCTTCGACAAGTTGTACACGAATGCCTGTGGTACTGCCCAATGTTGACGAAGTTATAGATTACCACATGACCCTGTCCCGCGTCGAATAATTCCTCACGCTGGAAGCAGGTTCCCCGTTCACTGGTTTACGGGTTTACGCGTTCACGGGTTTACGCGTTGAGATGGGAAGGCTCCTATATTGGCATCTGCAAGGCGCACTGTTCTAACGCGTGAACGCGTAAACCCGTAAACGCGTAAACGTTAGTTTTGAAGGGCGTCCAGCGCGGAATGCAGGTTCTCCCATTCCTCAAGGTATCCTTCAAGCTCATGCTGCAACTTATCGTGCTCTTCCATTGTTGAGCGAAAAAGCTGATGGTCCCGATAAAGCTCTTCGGAAGCAAGCATTTGATTCAAGACGGCGACTCGGGTCTCGTGCAACTGGATTTGCCCCTCCAGCCGCTCGATCCGAAGTTTTATCTGCTGAATTTTAAACGGGTTGACCTTCTTTTTTTTGATTCCCGGGTCCGTTTGCTCCTGGGCAACGACAGGCTGAGGAGAATCATTGATACGAGAATTTTCCGGTTGGGCAGTTTCCGACTTCTCCTGCTCGGATTTCTTGAACAAATAATCCTCATAATTGCCCAGATATACGGTTGCAGTCTGGTTGCCGATTTCCAGCACTTTGGTTGCCAGTCCGTCCAGAAAGTAACGATCGTGACTGACAAAAACCAATGTGCCCTCATAATCGCTAAGCGAATCCATCAGGATATCTTTCGACCGGATATCCAGGTGGTTGGTCGGTTCATCCAGAAGCAGGCAATTCGCCGGCGACAATAGGAGTTTGCAAAGCACCAGCCGGCTGCGCTCTCCTCCGCTTAAAACCGACACAGGCTTCTCGATGGCGTCTCCGGAGAACAGAAAACATCCAAGCAAGGTCCTGAGTTGGGGCACAATGTGGTTCGGCGCGGCGGAATAGACTTCATCCCAGACCGTTTTGGTTGAAGTAAGCAGATCATCCTGGTCTTGGGAAAAAAAGGAAACAATGACATTGTGCCCTTGCTTTCTCTCCCCTTCAAAAAGCGGAAGTCGGTCCGCCAGAATCTTCATCAAAGTCGATTTCCCGGCGCCGTTTGGCCCCACAAGGGCGACGCGTTCTCCCTTTTCCAGAATATAATTCAACCGGCTGAAAACCGGGGTCCCATTGTACCCGGCGCTGACATTCGAGAGTTCGAGGACAATACGCCCGGTGCGAGGACCTTCAGGAAATTTGAGGTGGATCGGATTAGCTTCCAGGGGAATCTCAATCCGTTCCATGCGCTCCAACTCCTTCAACCGGCTCTGCACCTGAGCAGCCTTGGTGGCTTTATAGCGGAATTTCTCGGCAAAAGCTTTGATTCGTGCAATCTCTTTCTGCTGGGCTTCGTATTCCGCAAGGAGTTGAGCGAGCCTTTCTTCGCGTTGCCGGAGAAAATCGGAATAGTTCCCTTTGTAGAAATGAACTGCGTGATTCCGGATCTCCAGGATCCTCTGGGCCGAAGAATCGAGAAAATACCGGTCGTGTGACACGAGAATTAAAGCGTAAGGGTAAGCCTGGAGATAGCTTTCGAGCCAGTTTCGGGCCTCAAGATCCAGGTGGTTGGTAGGTTCGTCAAGCAGTAACAAGCTCGGCTGCTGCAGCAGGAGTTTGGCAAGGGCGATGCGCATTTGCCATCCGCCGCTGAAATCCTGGCACGGCCGCTGAAAGTCTTTTTGGGAGAAGCCCAATCCAAGCAAAACGGAGCCGGCCTTGGCTTCGATGGAATATCCGTCTTTCAGGCGGTATTGTTGGGAAATCAAAGAGTAGCGGTCCATCTTTTTCTCGTATTCAGGCCCCGAATGCTGCATATCCGCCAGTTCATGCTCCAGTTGCCGGATTTCGGATTCCAGCGAAATCAGAGATTCGAATACGGAGAGCACCTCGTCGAGGAGGCTGCGCCCTTGCGCAAAAAGCCCGTCTTGCGGGAGGTAGCCGAATGTCAGGTCCCGAGCCCCGATCACCTCTCCGTCATCTGGCGGCAGAAGCCCCGCGATGATCTTCATGAGCGTGGATTTTCCGGTCCCGTTGTCTCCGACCAGGCCGATCCGATCCCCGTCATTTATCTGGAGGTCCAGAGAGCGAAAAAGCCATTCGCCTCGAAACGCTTTGCCGAGCCCCTTGATTTGAAGCATCATTTCTCCAAAAATAGATTATTCTAACTCGAAAGCGCAAAGACTCGAAGACTCGAGGGAGCTAAAAGATGAAAAAGGCAGTCGCGCTGGCAAGCGGCGGGCTGGATTCCAGCATTGCTATGGCGCTTGCCCGGAATCAGGGATTCGAAATTTATGCCTTAAGCTTTGATTACGGGCAGCGCCACCGATGTGAACTGGAAGCTGCCAGGCGTGTCGTAAAATCCTTGGGTATCCAGCACCATATTGTCGCTGCCATAGATTTGAGAGCATTCGGCGGATCCGCCCTGACTTCGGAGATGGAAGTGCCGAAAAGCAGAGATATTGAAAATATTTCCGCCGAAATTCCCGCAACTTACGTGCCTGCGCGCAACACAATCTTTCTCAGCTTTGCCCTGGGATGGTGTGAAGTCCTGCAGGCGCAGGACATTTTCATCGGGGTGAACGCCGTCGATTATTCCGGGTATCCGGACTGCAGGCCTGAATTTCTGAAAGCTTTTGAGCGGCTGGCCAATCTTGCGACCAAAGCAGGAGTCGAGGGTGCAGCCAGGTATGAGATCCACGCGCCTTTACTGCACATGAGCAAAGCGCAGATTATTCAGGCGGGGATCGAAGCGGGAGTGGATTTTTCATTGACGCACAGCTGTTATGATCCCTCTCCGGAAGGGCTGGCCTGCGGCGCCTGCGACTCCTGCATTCTTCGGCGCCGGGGATTTGAGCAGGCCGGGATTGCCGATCCCACGCGCTATGTGGAAAAACGGGGACAGGCTACGTAATCCCCGAATTCAAGGAGATGAAATCTCTAAGGGACAGGTCTGATGAATTCGGGGATTACGTAGCCTATCCCCGTTTTCGTTTGTGAGTTGAGCCGTCTATGGCAAAGATTCGCACACCACTTCCGGTTAAGCTCTTTGTGGGAGTTCTTACCTCCGCTCCGCCTATCCTGCCCGAAATCGAAGAGCGGCTCGTAAACCTCTTCGGGACAATCGACGCGCGAAGCGAGCAGTTTCTTTTTGATCTAACGCGCTATTACGACGAGGAAATGGGCCACCCTATTTACCGGTATTTCGTCAGCTTTTCAGAATTGATCCATCCGTCCGAAATTGCCGGAGTAAAGGTGAAGACCAACGATCTGGAGTCCGTGCTCGCCCGCGAATATAGCAATGTGCAGCGCCCGGTCAACCTTGATCCCGGATACCTGGAGCAATCGAAAATTGTCCTGGCTTCCACCAAAAATTATTATCACCGGATTCTGATTTCCGGGGGGATTTACGCTGAAGTGACTCTGCATTATGAAGACGGAGACTGGCGCGTTCTCCCCTGGACGTTCCCGGACTATAAATCAGGCCGATACAATAGTTTCTTTTCTTCTTTGAGGGATCTCTATAGAACTCAATTGAAGCTCGCCGGCATCAGGATCCGCCTGTAGTCTTATTCTGTGGGGTGGCTCTCCAGCGCTGTTTCAAAACATGAAACTGTTTCGCCTATGTGTCAATGAATATCGTCAAAACCCAATGAGGAGATATTGAGGACTGAGCATGTTGATGCAGGCGCTTCAGATTAAAACACCCCGCTGTTTCGATCCGATTCGGGTCGAGGTTCCGCGATTGCCGGACGAAACGGACCGCGTTCTTGTCCGGACTGCGTGGGTTTCGATGTGTGGCAGCGATATTCCCTTTTTCACAGGAAAGAAGCGTTTCCGGACTTATCCGCTAGCCGCTGGCGCGCCGATTCATGAGTGCGTCGGGGAGGTCGTTGTAAGCACGTCGGGCCTGTTCCGGCCGGGCGACCGGGTTCTTTCCATCCCTGATGGAGATCAGGGGCTAGCGGAGTTCTTTCTCGCCCAAGCCTCCAGGACTGCATTGCTAAAGGCTGAAATCGATGATTTCGGCGCCGCATGTATCATCCAGCCGCTTTCGACGGTGGTCAATGCAGTGGATCGGTTGGGAGACATTCGCGGCAAGTCGTTTGCAGTGATAGGACTCGGTTCGATAGGATTGTTGTTTTGCTGGCTGGCGGCGAGAAGAGGAGCCGGGGCGGTCATTGGGATCGATCCGCATCCGGAACGCTGCCGCTCTGCGGAGTTATTTGGTGCAACGCGGACAATCTGCCGGAGCAGCATCGAAATTGTCCACGCGGCGCGCACCGTTCCGACCGATTGGAATCCTCCCGAGATCTGCATCGAAGCTGTAGGCCACCAGATGGATACGATCAACGATTCGCTGGAACTGGTGCGGAAACGCGGCACTGTGGTTGCCTTTGGAGTGCCGGATCATCCGGTTTACGCGCTGGAGTACGAAATCTTTTTCCGCAAGAATGCAATTCTCATCGCCACTGTCACTCCGGAATGGACGGAATACCTCCCGAAAGCGCAGGATCTGTTCCTGGCAAATCAGCAGGAGTTATCCCGGCTGATTACTCACCGGATGCCGATTCGAGAAGCGCAAAAAGCATTTGAAATGTACGAGCGGCACGAAGACGGAATCATCAAAGCCGCCCTCGACGCGCGAGCGTGGTAGCCGGCTCCCAAAAACTTTAACCACGAAACACACAAAATACACGAAATTTGTTTTTGAGCTTTCGTGTATTTTGTGTGTTTCGTGGTTAAAGTTTTTAAATTAATCATGGAATTGAGACATTTACGATATTTCGTGGCGGTTGCCGAGCAGCTGCATTTTCGTCATGCAGCCGAAATCGTGCACGTGGCTCAGCCTGCATTAAGCCAGCAGATCAGACAACTGGAAGAGGAAATTGGGGCAACTCTTTTCGAGCGGTCGCGCCACAAAGTCTGCCTGACGCCAGCCGGGAAAGCCTTCTACGAAAATGCGCAGCGCATCCTCCAGCAAGCGGATCAGGCGGTGGTGAAAGCGCGAAAGGTGGAGTCCGGCGACGCCGGGACGATCCGGATCGGGTTCGTCAGCACAGCCGCAATCCGCGTGCTGCCAGATGCCATGAAAAAGCTGCAGAGACAAGTCCCATCGGCCGAGGTTGAAATAAGTGAGCTTGCTGCAGGGGAGCAAATCGACGGGCTTTATCGGGAACAATTGGACATCGGTTTTGTCCATGCCAAATTATCCAAGGATGTTTTGAAACGATGGTCGTTGCCCGCGATCGCTTGATAGCAGCCGTGCCGGCTTCCTGCAAACTGGCCGGTTTCCCGCGTGTGGACCTGAAAGATCTGGCATCCTGGCCGGCGATCATGCCCGCGGGCCATTCAAGCTCCGGATTTTACGAGCAAGTGCGCATGACATATCAGCTGGCCGGCGTGCGGCCGGAGCGCGTGCATTATACCCGGCTGCTGCAGACCGGGCTGCTTCTGGTGGGCAGCCGGCTGTGAAAGCCATGCGATTCAGGAAGGTCCTGATAAAACCGCTATCGATATCACGATCTGCGTCGAATGTGGAGTTTGTGCCGATAATTGCCCGTTCCAGGCAATCGTTTTCGAAGAGGAATTGAAGGCTAATCCCTCAGCCTAAGAGATGAACCACAGACTTCACGGAAATCCGTGAAGTCTGGCCGGCCCTCGCGACAACGAAGACGCCTCAACTAGTGTTGTACGGCGTAATTGCAGGAGCATATAAACCCCAGCATTTTATATATTATGCACGGGCAAAATAAGAAGCCGCACAACATGAGCCGTAAACTCTATTTGCGCGGCTTCGAATAGAAATCAGGATTGCCAACGAAAAAATGTAGTTCTTACTTCTTCCTGTCAGCTGCAGCAAGGATCTGCGAAGGCTGGCTCTTCAAGAATTCCGCATCTTCATCGTCTGCGAGCCAATCAGAAACTTGACCTATCTTTTTAGCGGTTTCGTAAAGGGCCATATACACGAGGCACTGTTTTTTATCGCCATCAATACCGAGCTTTGTTAGATAGCTCGTTGTGTAATTCAACTTTTCGTGGATCTGATCCAAGATCATGTTGGCCACCGGGCAGAGATAAGGAGCAATGCCTTCCGCCCTGGTCTGGGCTTCTTTGGGATGGTGGATGCAACCTTTGACCTTCAGTTTGAGCATAACCCCATCCGGGCCCACTTTATGGATAATTCCATTCGCGATCCCTTCTTCGGTGATCGCTTTGGAACAACTTGTGACGATCTCGTCTACATTTTTCCCCTCGATCCGCTTAGCCCGAATGAAGTCGACTCCGACAAACTCACATTTCCAGTGGATCATCCCGGAGAGTTCATGATACGCGAGAGTTTCCAGTCTCGAAAGTAACTCGTTGCAATATTTTATGTTATCCATTAGGTCCTCTCCTTATTTCCAAATCTCTCCCAGTACACCATATCCTCAAGCGGCAATTTTGGCCTTGGATGCTTGCGCTGTTCTAAGGGATATCCGACTGCGAGGTAAGCTATGACCTTATAATCTCCCATTCCCGTCGGAATGCCCAAGATCTTTTTGAACCTCATGGCATCTCTCGTACTGGCCACCGGTCCATGAACCCAGCAGGACCCCAGCCCCATGGAATGGGCCTGCAATGACATATTCTCAATGGCAGCGCAAAGGTCATAGGGAACATCAACGCTTCCTACCTGCAGATCCCCGATTATGGCAATGATCACCGGCGCTTGCTTACAGAATTCTGACACTCTACCGGAATACATAAACTCCAATACACTTGCTCTCTTTTCAGGGTCTTCGATCCCCTCAAACCTCTGTTGCAGTTCATTGAGGCAGTACCAGGCTGTCATGCGCGATCCGCTTCCCTGCTTGGACAGATCGCCAATCTTATTCCTTGTTTCCTGGTCCCGGATAACGATGAATCTCCACGGCTGATAGTTCTCACCCGTAGGCGCCCATCGTGCCGCCTCAAGAATTTTGTCAAGCATCTCATCCGGGACTGGGTCAGTTTTGTATCTCCGGATACTCTTTCGTGATTTAAGTACATCCAGAAATTCTGGCATACAAAATACCTCCAACTTTGCAGAAATAATTAAGTGCTGGCTCTGTAAAATCTATAGCCTTACGCGGGATAAACCACACCCTGAGCAACAAACAAAAGAGGTTATTCTAGATCGAACCACAAACTTGGTCAATACGAAAATGATTGGGAAGTTACGGCTTGTTGCCGAGTGTAAACCTCCATGCCGGGGGCATGCATTCCCGCTCATAACAGAATGAGATTGAAGCATTTATGCCGCTATGCCGGTCGCCCGCCTGTTGCTGCGGAGGCTTGTCGGTTTTAAAGGAAATTCGTTTGAATATCTTCCCCAATAGCGGCTGTCAAGTTCAACAGATAAGGGCAGGGGATAAGATCGAAATGCCCGGGGCTGTTACGAAGCAGCGGAAAAATGACTTGATGCGATCCAGATGGAAACTATTATAAGAATAGACGCGGACTGGGCGGAAGAACGCAGAGTAAATTCAAAGTTTTGTCCGCGTTCTTCTGTGTATTCCGCGTCCTTTGCGCGGCTCAACGTTATGTAATCCATGAACCGTTCTACGGATGTTTTGGATGCTTCCCCAGCTTCAACCCGGCTCCGTAGCAGGGGCACGATCAGATAACGGACTCTTTCTTGAGCATCTGCATCTCCTGAGCATCGATCCCCAGGAGCCCGCCGTAGATTTCTTCATTGTGCTCGCCCACGTCGGCAACACTCTTCTTGCGGTCGCCCGGCGTCTTGGACATCTTGTATACCGAACCGATGAGCTTCACCTTTCCGGAAACGGGCTGGTCCACCTCCACGATCATATCCCTGCTCAGCAGGTGGGGGTCATTGGCGACCTGGTCAAAAGTGGGCAGAGGCGAACAGGGCACCCCGAATTTTTTGAGGATTGCAAAGACCTCTTCGACAGTTTTTTCCTTGCACCATGCCTGCACCAGGCCGTCGACTCCGTCCATGTTTTTTGTCCGGTTCTCACGGGTGGCGTAGCGTTGCTCGCCGATCAAGTCCTCGCGACCCATTGCCTGAAGGACCTTTTGCCATTGAGGATCTGTGATCGTGCAAATCACCACGTACCCATCTTTGGCATTGTAAGCGCCGAACGGGGCGGAGCTGCTGAGCTTGTTGCCGATTCTTTTGGGGACGATGTGAGTGTCAAAGTAATTGGCGCGGTCCGGGAAAACCATCGCCCAGATGCCGTCCTGCATGGAGATGTCAATGGCCTGCCCTTCGCCCGATATCTTCCGGTAATACAGGGCCGCCAGGATGGCGATAGCGCCGTTGTATCCTCCCATGTAGTCGCCCAGCGAGATGCCCGCCTTCAGCGGCTCGCCGCCCGGATGGCCGGTCACGCTCATCAATCCGCCCATCGCCTGGGCGACCACGTCATAGCAGACGTCGTTGCGGCGGGGGCCGGTATGTCCGAAGCCCGAAATTGAGGCGTAGATGATCCGCGGGTTGATCTTGCTCACTTCTTCGTAGCTCAGGCCCAGTCGTTCCATGCCATCGGCGGCGAAGTTTTCCACGAGGACATCCACTTTGGCGGCCAGCTTTTTGGCAATCTCCAGCCCTTTCGGGCTCTTTAGGTTCAGGGTAATGCTCTTCTTCCCCCGGTTATAGGAGAGGAACTGATACGACTCCCGTTTGGAGGTCATGGGCATGGCGACCCGCTCCGGTTCGCCCTTGCCCGGCATCTCCACCTTGATGATCTCGGCCCCCAGTTCACTCAGCACTGCCGTGCAATGAGGACCAGACAAATACTGTGTAAAATCCAATACCCTGACGCCTTCCAATGCCTTAGCCATGAATCCTCTCCTCCTTTTTGTTTGATAGAGATTGGAGTCCATCTCCCTGCAACTCGTCCCCTGTTTCACTTCATAGCAGAAGAAATTTATGCATTTCTATTCTATAGGGCAAGAGCAATGCGTGGAAATCAGCAAAGAAACAGGCGTCGGAAAATACAAGCCACACCGGGCAACGAAGTGATCAGCGAATGCGGATTCTGATTTTCCAACGCTTTCCAAATCTTGGCCGCTCATCCACTCCCCCCAGTGTCTGATTCGCAGGCAGGGTCAATTACGGATGGTTTACTTCCCTTGCAGCTGCGTAGTAGTATATCAACCTCAGTGCGGCGCATGGCGCCGCACTCTTGCGTAGAAAGGAAATATTGGTGATACAGGCTGAATTCAATCAGATTCTCTCCGACCCGCTCCAATCAATCCGTCAGTTATCGCGCGAAGGGCGCAGGGTCATCGGATGCTTGGACAGCTATGTTCCGGAAGAGTTTATCCACGCCATGGGAATGGTTCCTGTGCGCCTCTTGGGATCTGCCGAGAGCATCACTTTGGCCGATGCTCATCTTCCCATTTTCGCAGGCCAACTGACTCGCAGCATCTTCAATCAGGGCTTGAAGGGAAATCTCAGTCACCTGGCTGGCGTTGTTCTTTCCAACAGCAGCGATGCTATCCGCACTCTTTACGATCTTTGGCAGCGCCACATCCCTGGGCAATGGTCAGCCCTGGTAGATGTGCCTGCCATACTGGAGGGCGAGGCCAACCATCGGCTTTTCAAATCTGCAATGCAGAATTTCATAAAAGAGCTGGAAAAGCTGGCTGGTCATTCTCTTGAGCCGGCGGCGTTGCGCCGCAGCATTGCGGTATATAACGAAAATCGGCGGTTGCTCAAGAAAGCGGCCTCCCTGCTTGGAGATTCGCCGCAGCAGTTGAGTGCCGAGACCTACCTGGATGCTGTTCTAAGCGGATTTCTGATCAGTAAAGATCGGCATAACGTATTATTGCGCGATCTTTTGGAAGCCTCCAGCGCCGCGCCTGCGGTTTCGGGACAGGATCTTCTTCCTCTACACATGTCCGGGCCCATTCTGGTAGACCGGTCCTTTCTTCCGCTGCTGCGGCAATGCGGCGGCACCATGGCCTCCGAAGACCTGGGGACCGGCAGCCGTTATTACTGGGATGAAGTGAATGAGGCGGGGGATCCGGTGGAAGAGGTGATTAATCGATACTGGAGCAAAATTCCGGAGTCTTACAAGTTGCCAATGGAACCCAGATGGCTTCACCTTGCGGCCCGTCTGGAGGGCGGCAATGCCAAAGGCGCCATTTTTGTGGTTGAAAGGTACTCGGACGAAGATCAGTACGACTATCCCATTTTCCGGGATCGATTGCAGCAACGCGGGATTCCCTCCTTGCAGCTGGATACCGAGTTTGTTCTGGGAAGCGAACAAGCGCGGACTCGCATACAGACTTTTGTCGACATCGTGAAAGGAAGGGCTTCTTGAGCACACAGAGCAAAAAAGGAAGATCGCTGAACTCCTCCTACCAAGCCGGAACCATTCTCAAGGAATACTGGGAGAGAGCGAAGCGCCACCAGGCCGAGGGCCGTCCCGTAGCTTGGGTTTCAGGAAATGTGCCGATCGAACTCTTTTGGGCCATGGGCATATTCCCCGTGTATCCGGAGAATTACTCGGCTGTGCTCGCCTCCGCTCAGCGCGCGCAGGAATTTTGCGAAGAGGCGGAGCAGAAGGGTTTTTCGTACGACTTATGCTCCTATAGCCGGATTAATCTTGGAATTATCCTCGGGAAAGGGATTAATGACCCGGGACTTCCCTTCGGGGGTCTTCCCCGTCCCGATATTCTTGTCACGACCCGGATTCCCTGCCTGATACAGGTCAAGTGGTGGGAAGCCGTACGGGAGTTTTTTCATTGCCCTATGTTCGTCGTCGACGCCACCATGGTCGATCTTCCAATCCGGGAGGACCAGCGTCAGCATTATCTGGGCCAAATGCGCGAGTTGATCCCATATATGGAGAAAAGCGTCGGAGTCCGCTTTCGTGAAGATGACTTTCTGCAGGCGCTGAAACTTTCCGATGAGGCCGCGGCATTGTGGCTGGAACTCCTCGATGTGCGTGCAGCCGTTCCAAGCCCCGTCGGCAGCCGGGAAATGTGCGGCAACGTTTTTCCCCTGGTCTCGATGCTGGGCAGCCCCACGCCGATACCGTTTTTTAGAAATCTTCTGGATGAGGCCAAGGAGTGCGTGAAAGAGAAAAAGGGGGCGGTAGAAAACGAGAAGATCCGGCTGGGATGGGACAACATTCCCATGTGGTTCAACTTGAAATTCTTCAGCGATGTGGAAGATCACAACGTTATATTTACCTACGAGACCTATTTGCGCTACGTCTGGGGAGGGCGAATGGACTTGAGAGATCCCTGGACCGCCTTTGCGGACAAGCACCTGGATGTTTGGCTCAATTACAGCATCAACCAGCGGATCCGCACCCTTCTTTCCGATATCCCCAAATTCAAGCTGGATGGCTTCGTCTTTCACCAGAACCACAGCTGCAAGCGGTTTGCCATGGGTCAGAAAGATGCGGCAGTGGCCATCCGGGAGAAGCTTGGGGTTCCGAGCCTGTTCATCAATTCCGACATGGCTGACCCACGGGCATTCTCGGAAGCACAATGCCGGATTCAAACGGATACATTCATTGAAATGCTGGAAGCGAAGAAGAGCTGATGTACTACGCAGGCATCGATGCTGGATCCAATACCATCAAGACTGCGATCCTCGGAGATGAAGGAATTCTCTCATCTCATGTCATAAAAACGGGATTGGGTGGTGAGGACCAGGCCCTGCTTTGTTTGGCCGAAGCGTGCGCCAAGGCTCGCATCAGCCGTGAACAAATATCCTGCGTTTATGGCACAGGCTACGGGAGGGAATATCTTAGTTTCCCCCAGGCACGCAAGAGCGAAATCATGTGCCATGGCGCCGGCATCCACTGGCTCCTCCCTGAAGTGCGGACGATCATCGACATTGGCGGCCAGGACAGCAAGAGCATCCGCCTCAACGAACAGGGAGAGGTGGATAACTTCAACATGAACGACAAATGTGCCGCGGGGACCGGCCGTTTCCTGGAAACCATGGCCCACGCTCTGCAAATCCCTCTGGAGGAGCTGGGCGAATGTGCCTTGCGTGCTACTAAACCCGTGCGTGTCAGCAGCACCTGCACTGTTTTTGCTGAGAGTGAAGTAGTTTCCCACGTCGCGCGTGGGAAAAAGCGGGAGGACATCCTCCACGGGGTTTGCCAATCCATTGTAGACCGTATCGCCGGCATGGTACGCGGCATAGGGGTGATGCCGCCCGTTGCCATGACTGGCGGCGTGGCCATGAATCGTGCAGTCGTCAAGCTTATGGGCGAAAAGCTGGGACTGTCCATACTCCTGCCACCAGATCCCCAGATCACAGGCGCTCTCGGCGCGGCCCTCATGGCCCGCCGGCATATCTCGCATTAACTCCGGGACTCCTGAAGGAACAAAACGCCACGGATTCCACGGATTTTTCCCGTCTCACGCATCATCCGCTAAGTCTCGATTACGAAGTTGAAGACTGGTTGAAACTCCAAACTGAGTTTGGACGCGGATTTAGGGCCTGTGACAAAATAAGTGATGCACTTCGGCGCGACGCAGGCGATGCGGTGACATCGTGGAGGAGCGCCAACGCAGCAGATGCCCGCCCGCCGTCGCGCCCCTTCGGGCTGCGGCCCGCAGGCCTGCAGCGAAGTGCGTCACTTATTTTGTCACAGGCCCTTACGCCGACTTACGCGGGCAAAAATCGATGAGGAGCTGAGGATGCCGTGAAACGGCTTGCGCTTGCGCTGCTTGTTCTCTGCGCCAGTGCAGAGGTAAACGCGATTCCACTAAAATCCTCCAACAACGCACTTCCTGCGCTTGCCTCAGCACTGGCGCAGAGAACAAGCATCCGAAGCTCCTCATCGGTTTTTGCACGCTGACCGGGAATCTGGGCCAGCGTGCCTCCGCGTCCGTCGGCGTCTCCCTTCCTATCTTCAACCCTCAATTTCGGAATCGGCGCTAAGTTTTTTGCATCCGTGAAATCAGTGGAATCGGTGGCGTTTTTGTAGTTTCGCTTAGGTGTCCTATTGTGCCAAAAATCCACCATCCACAACCATGACCGTGCCGGTTACGTAGCTGGATGCAGGTGAGGAAAGGAGCAACACCGTCCCCACTACTTCCGACGGTTTTGCAAAACGCCTCATCGGTATCTGTTTGACGAGTCCATCATAAACCTTTTCCGACGCCCTTAATCCCTTTGTCAACTCCGTCTCGAGATAGTGCGGGGCAATAGCATTCACTCGAATATGATATCTGGCCCATTCGAGCGCCAAGCTTTTTGTCAGTAGAATGACTCCAGCTTTCGAAGCGCAATAGGCGGGCGCACGCACAATTCCATTTATGGCAGCAGTCGATGAAATATTGACAATGCTTCCGCCGCCACCTGCGATCATCTGGGTGCCAACGTGTTTGCAGCAGAGGAAAGTCCCTCTTAGATTTACCGCGATAACCTTATCCCATTCTTCGACGGACAGGTCCTCCGTGGCCGTATAACTCAACTGGGAAATTCCAGCATTATTGACGAGGATGTCCACCTTCTTGTACTCAGAGATTGCGTTCCCCACTATATTCTTGACTTCCGATTCATCAGATACGTCCGCTTTCACGGAAATAGAACGAGATCCGATCTCCGCAACCTGTCTCGCCGTTTCTTCAGGGTAGACGATGTCAGCGAGAACCAAAGAACAACCGTTTTGAGCGAGACATAAGGCAATCTCTCTTCCTAATCCCTGAGCACTCCCCGTGATCAGTGCAACTTTCCCTTCCAATCTGAACATCTCTGAAGAATTCATCTCCTAGCTCCTCTGAATAAATCTCTTTTCCAATTTGATTTGACCGTGTCTCTCATCGGAAAATCAGAATGCCGCGCCCCAATCGCGGATAGACTTCCGAGCAAGCATCAATCCGCTTATTGAAAAACTAGTTTATCAAGTCAACAGGTCTGTTTCTTCAAAAAATCCTTATCGCACAAGTTCTCTTTTATGATGACACGCCTCGAGGCAGTAGTCTTTGACACGGCGCACCAGGAAGTGCTAAAGAACAATAGGCTGCAAGCCGCATTTGTCGTCGGACAGGAGCTGAGGATGCCACGGATTAAACTATCGGAGCAGGAGGTCTACGAATTTCAGTCCTCCTTTCAAGTCAGGCCACAGGACATCAATTACGGCGGACATGTCGGCAACGACAATCTTATCTCCCTGGTCGGAGCGGCCAGGGCACACCTATTCCACTCGTTGGGCTTTAGCGAATTAGACCTTGGGGACCGGCAGACCGGCATCATAATCACAGACTTGGTCGTCAACTACAAGGCTGAGGCTTTCTTGTTTGACGAGCTTCTCATTGAAACCCACATCGGCGAGGTTGCGCCAAAGGGATTCCGTATGTTCCACCGGATTAGAAAAGACATGAAGCTTATTGCTCTGGTTGAAACAGGCTTCGCAACCTACAACTATGAAACGAAGAAGACCACTCCCATTCCGACTTCATTCTTGAAATGCCTAGCGGGTCGATAGTTCGAATAGAAATTCCTTCGCGCTAGTGGACCCTTTCTCCATTGCCACAGAGTATACAGAATCAGGAGAGATTCGTTTTCGATGCACAGCGCCTCCTCGTAAATGGATTCCGGTAAGCCTAGGAGCCTGTCCGAGAATTGGAAGGGGTCGCGCGCATGGGGCTTGCACGGCGAGCGCAAGGCGCGAGGAGGAGGCGATGTCCATGTACATCGTCGACGACGAGCAACGCAGCGATCGTCGTGCAACCCCCATGCGCCCTTCGGGTTCCGGCTTGGAAGGGGCATCTGCTTCGTTGGCGCTCCTCGACGATGTGCACTGACATCGCCTGCGTCGCGCCGCCTTGCATCTGCCCCTTCCAAGCCAGGAACGCGGCCCCTTTCAATTCTCGGACAGGCTCCTAGCCCAAAGACGCGATGCACTTCAATCATGGAACAAATGATCTGTGGCTAAAGGGATGCGCCGATCAGCGCTCGCCGTAGGTTAATTCGATGCCGGTGCGCCTGCGCTCTCTCGGTCCCCTGTGACCCGCCTTACGCCAATCCCGGGGCGCCCTGTGCTCGTCCATCAGATATAGCCTGTCTTGTTTTTCGAGTCTCGTGTAGATCCTAGCCCACGCGCAAGGGGTATCGATGCTCACCTCGCAATGGCCATCCCGGGAACCTCCGCAGGGACCATTCAGCAAACGCTTGGCGCAAAGCGCAAGAGGGCAAATCCCGGCCGTGGAGGCCAGCAAACAGTCCCCGCATCCCTGGCACTTCTCACGCCAGACACCGGGTTCGTCCGCGCCACCCATAAAGGTGGTCGTCAGGGCAGGGATGACCGGCAGCGGTTCAAACACGTCAGCGACAATCTGGACACCGGCGCCGCAGGCGAGGGACAAGATAGCATCGGTCCCTTCGGGGATCGCCAGGTAGGATTTAAGCAGATCGTTCTCGCACTGTCTCTCGATGGTATCGACGACGAATTCGGGGACGACGCCTTTGTGATGTTCCGGATGAGACAGCGCGCGGGCCAGATCATGGGCCTCGGCGTCGCCGCCCGAGCGGCACACGGTCACGCAGCCGCCGCAGCCGAGAATCAACACCTTCCGATAACCGGCAATAGAGGATGCGATTTCACCGAGCGCCTTTATATCCCCAACGATCATGATACTACTCCCTGGACTGGCCGTTGCTTTCCTGTCTGAACACCGGCCTGCCTTTCCAGCTTATGCCGCGTACAGAGCGGCTCAACCAGTTCGCGCACCTTTTGGTCGAGGCTTTCCGTCAGGATCGCCGTGTAGACGACTTCACCACACACCGAGCAGCGAACCAGCCGGTGTGTGACGACCTCGTCCCAGCGGTTCTGCAGCATATGCTGGAACTCGATGGCATGCTGCAGGCATATTCTCCAGCAGGTGGCGCAGCGCGCACATCGTGCCATATTGTGAAGCAGCGTCTGGATCCCCCCGGCTTCCCTTGATTCAAGCGCGCGCGCCGGGCAGTTCTGGACGCAGGCCAGACATCCGTTACATTTTTCGTTCACCTGGAAATAGATCATATTTCCTACTCCAGCCGTTGGAGGTCGAGTTTCCGCGAGATTGCCGCCGCGGTTTCTTTCATCGCAATAGCAATGGTTGTCATATTTGCATCTCGCATGCTTTGGGTGAAACCCACAACCCAGATTGCCGAAATTGGCATTCCCGGCACCCGAATCGATACAGCGGCTGCTCTGACACCTTGCAGATATTCCTCTTCGTCCAGAGCATATCCCAATTCGCGAGCCTTGCGAACCTCTTCTATATAGCAATCAGGATCTATGATGCTTTTTTCAGTATCTCGCCGAAGTTTCATTGAGCGGATCAGCCGGACCGCCTCCTGCTCCGCCAGCGAGGCCATGAAAATTTTTCCGGTTGCCCCAACCAGCAATGGAAGCCTGGCGCCGATGTGAGCAGTAATCTTGAGATCCTGGGTGGATTCCACGATGTCGACAATGGAGACATAGTTGCCGGAGCGGATGCCCAGGAAAACAGATTGCCGGGTCGACCGCATCAGCTCTTCCATGAACGGACGAGCTATGCCTCTCAGGTCGATACGGGCATAGGCTTTCCGGCCCAGTTCAACAAGAGTCAGGCCCAGGGAGTAACGTTTGGTTTTGTCGTCGCGAACGATGGCTCCCGTCCCCTCGAGAGCTTGTGCAATTCCGTGCACGGTGCTTTTGCTGATTCCAAGTTCCCTGGAGAGATCGCTGACAGTCAAACGCTTGTCCCGCTTGGCAACGAGATCGAGGATTTGAAAAGCCTTTTTTACAGTCGGCGCCTGGTACACCACCATTCACCCTAATGAACAATTTGAAATTCTACAATAGCATGCCGGGGCCGACGGCTGTCAACCACAAAAATGCAAATTCAACAGATATACCATATTTAATAAGCATTTTTTGTTGACACGAACCCCAATTCTATCGGATATTCATTTCTAAAATTGTTCACTATACTGATCATTTCTGTGAACAGGGCTAGGGAGGCAATAATGGTGATCGATGAAAAGGCACTTTCAACCGCCGAAAGTTTACGAGAAACGAGGACCTACGGGCAGTGCAGATGCCACAATCCAAGTTGCATGGGACGGTTCCGGCCGGAACCGGGGCAACAGCAGGTGAAATGTCCTGAGTGCGGCATGGAATATCGCGTTTTCTGGATGCGTCCTGATTTTCCCAGAATCCGCGGCCCCGTCTGGGAAGCCAACAGCAAGCTTGCCGAGGAAATTTTGAAGAAGCTGAAGGAGAAGGAGGAGGAAAATTAAATGGCACTGAACCGCAAGATCGCCTACATCGATCTGACAACGGGCGAAATCAAAGTCAAGCCCATCCCTGTAGAGATCCGGAACAAGTTCATCGGAGGACGAGGGCTGGACGCCTATCTGCTTTACAACCATACCAGGCAGGGCGTTGATCCATTGGGGCCGGACAATGTGCTGTTGATCTCCGGCGGACTGCTTACTGCCACATGCGCCTCGGCCACCACGCGCACACACGTCATGGCCAAATCGGCGCTGACCGGCATGTTGGGCTCCACCAATATGGGAGGATTCTTTGCTCCCGAACTCGCCTGGGCAGGATTTCATCATCTCGTGATCAGAGGCAAGGCCGAAAAACCGGTCTATCTCTTCATTCACAACGGCGAAATCGAGATCCGAAGTGCTAAAAACATCTGGGGCAAGAGCGTTACCGAAACCCAATGGGCGATTCGTGAAGAGCTCCACGACCCCGAGGTCAAGAGCCTGGTGATCGGCCCCGCCGGGGAGAACCTGGTGCGGTGGGCGAACGTCATGACCGGCATAAAGAACTCAGGCGGCAGGAGTGGAATGGGCTGCATCATGGGTTCCAAGAATCTCAAAGCGGTCGCTGTTCGCGGGACCATGGACGTAACCATCGCCCATCCTGTGGAAGCACTCGAATACAATAAGAGATTCATCGACCAGATTACGAGTTCCAAAGTCAACCAGACCATGGGAACCATCGGAACGCCGTTCATTTGGGGCGCGACCAACTCCTGGGGAGGCGTCCGCACCCGTAATTTCCAATTCAACCAGTGCGAATATTCCGACGACCTCGAGCCCGAAAGAATCGATGAAATCGCCCTTGAGACCGTGGGCGAAAATCACATGGCCGCCTGCTTCGCTTGCCAGGTTCATTGCCGTGGCAAGCATAGACTGCCTTCCGGTCCATACAAGGGGAGATACAGCGAAGGCCCGGAATACACATCCCAGGGGGCCTTTGGCGCAGAGCCGGACTGCAAGCATGCCGACACCGTGTTGACCTGCAACTACCTGGTCAACGAATACGGGATGGACACTCTGGAGACCGGCAGCATGATCTCCTGGGCCATGGAGCTGTTTGAGCTGGGCATCCTGACGAAGGAGCAGACCGGCGGAATCGACCTGCGCTTCGGCAACGATGAAGCGCTGATCGAAATGATTACCCGCATATGCTATAGAAAGGATTGGTTGGCAGATACGCTGGCCGACGGAGGAATACCTGCGGCCGAGAAGATAGGCAAGAATGCCTTTGACTACATGGTCCAAGTCAAGGGGATGCACAACCTCCATTCCGATGAGCGCGGCACGCCCGCGCTGGCTCTGAACATTGCTACGGCGTCCCGCGGGTCCGATCACCTGAGAAGCCGTCCTGCCATCGACCTTTATCACTTGCCCGAACCGGTGCTGAGGAAGATCTATTCGAGTCCGGTCCCCTATGATGGGCCCTTGAGCTCGGAGCAAACCGACTATGAAGGTAAACCCTGGCAAGTCTTCTGGCACGAGAACTGCTACATGGCTGTCGACATGCTGGGCATCTGCAAGTATCACACGATGTTTTTGGGGGCGACGCACCCGAATTTCGAGGACTGGTCAAGAGTAGTCCAGCTCAACACCGGGCTTGATTTCTCCCCGACTCATATCTGGGAAGCAGCCGTTCGAGCCAACATGATCGAAAGGCTGTTTAACCTGCGCGAGGGCATGACACGCTACGACTTAAAGAAAGGGGAAATGCTCAATCACCGGTACTTCGATGAGCCGTTGCGGCGAGGAGCTCCCGGCGTCGTAGGGAGAAAGATCGACAAGAAGAAGTTCATCAAGATGGTCGACGAGTTCTATGCTTACAAAGGCCTTGACGAGAACGGCGTCCCAAAACCCGAAACCCTAAAAAAGCTCGGCCTGGAGAACGAGCCCTCTCACCTGCTGTAGAGCGGGACCGTAAGGAGATTGCCCATGCACAACAACAAAGTTTTGAAAACAGATTACAATAAGTGCACCGGGTGCAGGCTGTGCGAACTCGTCTGCGCCGTGAAGCACGACCATGTGTCCAATCCCGCCCGCAGCCGCATCCGCGTAATCAAATGGGAAGCAGAGGGAATCTACGTTCCAATGTCCTGCCAGCAATGCGAGGACGCGCCCTGCGCGATCGGTTGCCCGGCCAAAGCCCTGTCGCGGAACATGGAAATGGCACGCGTTGAGGTGGACTATAATAAATGTATCGGCTGCCGTGCCTGTGTTTCCGTGTGCCCGTTTGGGGCGATGCATTTCGTGGCCGCCGACCGCAAAGTGATCAAATGCGATCTTTGCGACGGCGATCCTCAGTGTGTTCGCTTTTGTGACACCAAAGCTGTCAACCTGGTCGACGCCGGGGACGTCAGCCTGCAAAAAGGAAGAGAAGCCGCCAAGCGGCTCCGATCGGCGGAAACCAAGAGTTCCTCATTGGTGGCCTAGCGGCGATGAAGATAACTGTCGAGTTCCTTAGCCTGCCCAACGTCGTAAAGAAGGTCGGAAGCAAATCTGTGGTACTGGATTTCTCAGGGACCACAGTCGGAGACTTGGTTCGTGAGGTGGCGGAAAAATACGGGAGCGACGTAAAAAAATTCCTGCTCGATGAAACGGGCAACCTGGATATGAGTCTGAGCCTGACGGTCAATAAACAGGAATGGATTCGTTACAACCAGATGGACAAACCACTGCATGACGGCGATCGGGTTACTATCATGATGCTGGTCGCCGGCGGATAAATACATTGACGATTGACGATTGACGAATGCAAACGGCCATGAGGGATTTCAATCGTCAATCGTCAATCCTTGCAGACCTTAGCATCAGCAGAGCGACAATGTTCAAGTCGGGCAGCAACCTGGAACGCGTACTCCGCGCCGGCCATTTCGCATTCACGGGCGAATTGGGTCCTCCGCGCGGAGCAAATTCCGCAAAAATCCGGGAAAAAGCCAAATATCTGAAAGGAATGGTCGACGCCGTAAACATCACCGACAACCAGACCGCCATGGTCAGGATGTCGAGTTGGGGCGCCTCCATCATCGCGATCCAGGAAGGTCTGGAGCCAAACTATCAGATGGTTTGTCGCGACCGTAACCGACTTGCCATGCAGAGCGACATCTTGGCCGCTTACGCCAATGGTATCCGAAACATGGTGTGTTTGTCCGGGGATCATCAGGATTTTGGCGATCATCCCGAAGCCAAAGGAGTCTTCGACATCGACTCCATGCAGCTCATCAACATGGTTAAAACGATGCGGGACGAAGGTAAGTTTGCCTGCGGAGAAGATATTGACGAGCCACCCCGATTATTCATAGGAGCCGCAGCCAATCCCTTCGCGGACCCGTTTGAGTTCAGAGTCCGCCGCCTGGCTAAGAAGGTTCATGCCGGCGCTGACTTCATTCAGACCCAGTGCATTTATAACATGGCGAGATTCCGCGAATTCATCCAGCGAGCACTTGACATGGGGCTCTTGGAGAAGGTGTTTCTTCTCGCCGGCTTGACTCCGCTTAAGAGCATCCGCATGGCCGAGTATATGCAGAAGGAGGTTGCTGGAATGGACATTCCGGAAGAGATTCTGCATCGCCTTCGGGGCGTTCCCAAGGAGCGGGAGGCTAGCGAAGGAATTCAGATCGCCTGCGAACAAATCGCCCAGTTTAGGGAAATGCGAGGCGTGGCGGGTGTTCACCTCATGGCCATTGAATGGGAACATCGAGTGCCGGAAATCGCCGAGCGGGCCGGTCTGCTGCCGCGCCCAATGATCTAACGCGCAGCCGATCATTAAGCGCTCCGGATTGGACGGCCTTCGGTCATCCGGGTCACCAGCGCGACGGCAGAGAACGCCGCGCCCCCACAGCATGAACCGATCCAGCCGAACGCGCCATACAATAGCGCACCCGCCATCGAACCGCCCGCGCCGCCCACAAAGTACGCCGTCATGTACGCAGTCGTGAGCCGCGACCTGGCGCTCGGGCTCAGCCGATAAATCTCGCTCTGGTTGGTAATCTGTGTGCCATGCACGCCGAGGTCCAGGAGGACGATCCCGAGCACCAGCGGAGCCAGATGGTATGCCCCTAGGCCGATCGGCAGCCACGACACTAGCGTGCACAACAAAAACGCGACGGTCTGCAGGCGAGCCCACCCCCTGTCGGCGAGACGCCCCGCCGCAGATGCGGCAACCACACCCGCAACGCCAAGCAGGCCGAACAAGCCGATGATCCTGTCGGAGTAATGGTACGGCGGGCCCGAAAGGAGGAACGCCGCCGTCGTCCAGAAGACCGAAAACGATGCGAAAACGCTGGCGCCATACATTGACCGGTACCGCAGCACCCGCTCCTCCCTGACGAGCCGCCACACGGAGCGCAACAGTTGCAGGTAGGAGTACAGGTGATGTTCGCGGTACTCGGGCAGTTCACGCCAGAGCACGCCGGCGAGCCCTGAAGTCAGGAGAGCCGCGAGCGCGTAAATCGCCCGCCACCCGAAGATATCCCCGACGAACCCGGCGACGGTGCGGGCCAGGAGGATGCCAATGAGCAGGCCGCTCATAACTATGCCGACCACCCGGCCCTGCTCATGCTCCGCAGCCAGCGATGCCGCGAACGGCACGATAATCTGGGCGACGACCGACGTCAGCCCGATGAATAGGCTGGCCGATGCCAACACGGCGAGCGTGGGTGAGAAGGCTGCAGCAATCAAGGCGAGCACCGAAAGACCGAGCAGAGTCGTAACGAGGCGCCGCCGCTCGATCAGGTCGCCGAGCGGCACAAGGACGGCAAGCCCAAGCCCGTAGCCGATCTGGCTGAAGGTTATAAGAAGACCAGCGGCGGCAGTACCGACGTGCATGTGCCGGGCGATGGTCGCGAGCAACGGCTGCGCGTAATAGTTGTTGGCGACAGCCAGGCCGGCGGCAACGGCCATCACAAGCACTAGCCGTTTCGGGATACCCGCTGCACCTGCAGCTGAAGCTTCAGGGCGAGTCCTACCAGTGGGGGAAGACATCGCTTCTCATGGGGAATGGGTTGGGCTTATCCATTTAGGCAATACTCGACCGTCAATGAATCCATTTGGGAGGGTATTCTATTACTCCTAGCCGGCTTGGCGCAATGAAGGAAGCCTAAATACTAAATATTGGGGACGCTCCCCATTTTAGAATTGACTTTTATCATTGCGTTTTATATAAAGAACAGGTGTTTTATATAGGGAACGTTCGCTGAAAGCCACTATGCCGCCCGCTTTTAAAAGAGTACCGGCCCTCGACAAGTGTTTTGCTATCCTGGAGTTGTTTGCCCGATCGAAAGAACCTCTGGGGATCAGCGATATTTCCGGAAATCTTGACCTGAATAAGAGCACAGTGTTCAACATTCTCCATACGCTCATGGAGCTTAAGGTCCTCGAAGGTCAGCCGGACGGCAAATTCGTTTTCGGCACAAGCTTTTATATGCTGGGAAACATGGCGGGAAAGCGTTCAGCGCTCATACAGACCGTGCATCCTTATTTGCAGACGATCAACGAGAAAACCAAGCTCTCAGCTTTCTTGGGGCTTCGTTCCGACCTCCATGCCATCCTGATCGATAAAGTGGATTCGGCCTACGGAATTAAAGTGTCATCGGAAATCGGCATGCGGATGCCGACCCTGGCAGGCGCCGGAATTAAGGCGATGCTTTCGCAACTCTCTGATAATGAAATCGACGAGATCCTCGCCCGAACCGAGCTGAAGAGATACACACCGTACTCCGTTATCGATAAGGCAATCTATAAGGAGGAGGTTCTCGAAGCACGCAGGCAAGGCATCGCCTACGATAAAGAAGAGTACATCGAGGGAATGGTTGCCTTGGCCATTCCTATTAAGACAAGCAGCAGGAATCTTCAAGCTGCCATCTGGGCTGTCGGTCTGACACGCCACGTGCCAGGTTCGTCTATCCCGGAATTGACGGAGTTGCTGAGAACGATATCCCAAGAAATTAATTGGCGTTTGCAATAATAGTCCCCAAAAATGAACGACCTCCGAAGCCGAAGGCTATGGCTGCGGAGATAGCAAGAGGGCCAAAGAATGAGGTACGGAGAAACAGGGTTTAATTTAGAAATCGATCTATCCCAGGGGAAAATTGGGAAGGAAGAGACGGACCCAAAGCTAACTGAACTTCATCTGGGGGGGCAGGGTACTGCGGACAAGATATTGTGGGATCGGGTTCCCGGCGATGTCGAACCCTTTTCTCCCGATAATCTCCTGATATTCAGCGCTGGTCTTTTGGATGCCACCCCAGTTCCCGGCGCCAATCGTACGATCGTCAATACCTTTTCTCCCATGACAAACCTGCATGCGCATTCGGTTATGGGAGGATTTTTCGGGCCGGAACTGAAATACGCCGGTTATGACAAAATAGTCATTCGCGGCAAAGCCCCTGACTTGGTTTACCTCTGGATAAATAACGATAAAGTGGAAATACGCGATGCCGGTCATCTACGCGGAAAAGGCTGTCATGAGACTGCGGAACTCATCCGGCAGGAGCTGAAGCAGGACAAAGCCCAGGTGGCAACCATTGGCCTGGCCGGTGAAAACAGGGTTTATACAGCATCCATCGATAGCAGTTGCGGCAGCGCGGCTCGAGGGCCTGGCCCGGTTATGGGAGACAAGCGGCTAAAGGCGATTGCTGTTCGCGGAACAAAGGACATCAACATTGCCCGGCCGGCAGAACTATTTGAGGTATGCCGCCGCCTGAATAGGGAACTTGCTGAAAACCCGAAGGTCGGGGATTGGATGGCTACGGATGAGGATGACAGTTTCCACCATGACAATTTCGCTTGGGGCAATGCGCGTGTGCGAAGAAGGGGTTTTTGGAGCAAAGAACTTCAAGACAGGTGGACGAAATTAAAGTATCAGCACATGGACCGGCAAAGAGGCTGCTATAACTGTCCGAAGGCATGCCACAACGTGATTTCCTGGCCCGGACGAAAGAGATTTTCCTATAAATGCTATGGAAAAGACACCTATCATATGGCGGCTTTTCAGGAACTGGACTTCAGTTATGACATTCTTGGTGTCGCTCAGGAGTATGGAGTCGACTCCTACTCCACGCCACAAGTAATCGCCTTTGCCCTGGAGCTTTTGGAAGCCGGCATCTTGACGGACAAAGACTTTCCGGGAATGCCTTCAGACACCCGAGGTAGGTTTTTCTACATCCTTGAAAAAATTGTACATCGCGAGGGCATTGGAGATGTTCTGGCCAATGGCGTTTATCATGCAGCGCGGCAGATTGGAAAAGGCGCGGAAGCGTATGATCATAATACCGTCAAAAAATTCGAGCAACTGCCTATCAAGCTGAAAAAACTGAATCCGCCCTATTTCCTCATGATAGCCACGGGTGAGAAGATGTCCATCACCCAGATTGAAGGGTCTTTTCCCCAGGACCCCCTTCCCACCAGGGAGCAGAGAGAAGAATTTGTAAAAAATTGGATCGCATGCCCTGACGACAAGTTTAAACGCTGGTTTCTGGAATGGGAAAAACGCGAAGTTCTGCCTATGGAAGCATCTTGTGCTATTACAGATTGGAATGAAGCGATGCATTACATTGATGATTCCATCGGACTTTGCGGATTTGTGTCGGCATTCAGGGGCCAATTTGGCGGCAGGACCGCATATCACCTGTGGAATATACCGCAGTTGATCGCACTTGCTACGGGCTTGGATTTTGATAAAGACAAGCTATGGAAGACTTTTCAAAGAAACAGGAATCTGGTAAGAGCCCTTAATGTAAGAAGAGGCATGAGAAGAAAGGACGAGGCGCCTCCTGCCGACCACTGGGCGATAAGAGACCAGGAGTACGAACAGAAGCTGCTTGACGCCTATTATCAATTCAAAGGCTGGAATAGGGAAGGAATTCCTACCAAAGAGACTCTGGCCGAATTGGGTATGGACTACGTTAGGGAAGACTTTGAACGAAAAGGGATTTTGACGAGTTGAGGCGGTACTTCGCCAGTCTCAAAAAAGAGAATTCTCGAATGAAAACAATAAAAAAGACAATAAAAACAATAAGAATTAATCCCTACAAATGCACTGGTTGCCGGGCATGTGAGATGGTCTGCTCCACCACTCATGCCAATCCGAAATGTGGTATTGTCAACCCTGCCAGGTCTCGAATCCGGGTCTTTTGGGACGAAACCAATGATGTATTCGTCCCTATACTTGCCGGTGAATATACGCAGGCTGAATGTAATTCCAGATATATAGTAACGATCAACGGAAAAGATTTCGGCGAGTGTTCTTTTTGTCGGTCCTCTTGTCCCTCCCGCGACCTCTTTAAGGAACCCGACACGGGTATTGCCCTAAAATGCGATGTTTGCGGGGAACCGATGCCGGAAGGGGGGCCTCTGTGCGTTCAGTGGTGTCCCCGCGGTGCTTTAACATATGCACCTGAAAGGATAGAGGAGATAGTAGCGGCAGAAGATGAGGAAGCCGCGGAGGTAGAAGAGCTCTAATGAAAGTTGAAGCAAACTCGCCTGTTGGCGCGGTCCTGGTAATAGGAGGAGGCATAAGCGGAGTTCAAGCCTCTTTGGATCTGGCTTCCAGCGGATTTAAGGTCTACCTGGTAGAGAAAGCCCCCATGATTGGGGGTAAGATGGCGCAGCTGGACAAGACCTTTCCCACAATGGATTGTTCCCTCTGAATACTTGGCCCGAAAATGGCGGAGGCCGGTCGGCATCCTAACATAAAAATCCTGGCCAATACCGATGTGGAGACGGTGGAGGGGGAGGCAGGAAACTTTACTGTAACGGTGACCCGAAGACCCCGCTATGTGAATGAAGACCTTTGTGTAGGTTGTGGAACATGCACTACTTACTGCCCACGAACGGTGCCCAATCCTTTTGATGAGAATCTATCAGGGGCCAAAGCCATAGACATTTCGTGCCCTCAGGCCATCCCTGCAGTTGCCGTTGTTAACAGGGAGGCCTGTCTGTTCTTTCAGAATAAGTGCACAATCTGCATACCGACTTGCCAGGTGAATGCGATTGACTTCTCACAGAAAAGAAGAAAAGGAGTAATGCACGTTGGAGCCATCATTGTCAGCCCCGGATATGAGATATTTGATGCAAAAATCAGCAGAGCGTACGGCTACGGAAGGCTGAAAAACGTTATGAATAGCCTCGAGTTTGAGCGAATCCTCAATGCATCCGGGCCTTACGAAGGAGAGGTCCTTAGATCATCTGATCGAAAGATCCCTTCAAAGATTGCCTGGCTTCAATGTGTTGGGTCACGGGATTCCAGAATAGGCCATACATATTGCTCAGGGATATGCTGCACCTATGCCATCAAGCAGATGATGCTGGTAAAGAACCACTACCCGGAGACCGAGGTTGCGATTTTCCATAATGATATCAGGAGCTTCGGAAAAGGCTTTGAAGATTTCTATAATCGCGCCAAGAAAATGCCGGGAACCCGGTTTATCAGGAAAAGGATATCTTCAATAAAGGAGAACAAGCGGAACAATAACCTCATTGTTACTTATGTATCTGATGACCATACCATCCGAGAAGAAGAATTTGACATGGCCGTTCTATCCGTCGGAATGAGCCCTGCAAAAGGTAACAGAGCATTATCCGACATCATTGGTTTGGAACTTAATAAGCATGGCTTTTGTCAGACAGACTCATTTTCACCAAGCGAAATAGCCAATCGACCGGGGATTTTTCCTGCTGCAGCGTTTACCGGCCCGATGGACATTCCTGATTCCATCAGTTCAGCAAGTGGAGCAGGGGCAATGGCCGCGCAACTTCTGTTCAGCCAGCGGAGCACGTTAACGCAGATAAAAACGTATCCGGAAGAAAGATCCGTTCAAGGCGAGGAACCAAGGATTGGAGTGTTCGTTTGTCACTGCGGGACGAATATCGCCGGAGTTGCCGATATTTCTTCGTTAGTGGCATACACTTCAACGTTAAAGAATGTCGTCCATTGTGATGACCAGGTTATTTCCTGCGCTTCCGATTCTCTTCGGAAGATAACCGCGGCAATTAAGGAGAAGAAGTTGAATCGCGTGGTGGCCGCTGCCTGCTCTCCCCGGGACCACGAAACGCCATTTCGCGAATCACTTCGTGAAGCGGGGCTCAATCCTTATCTTCTGGACATGGCTAATATCAGAGAGCACTGCACCTGGGTTCATTCTCGGGAGAAGGCTGAAGCCACCCAAAAAGCAAAAGAAATCATAGCCATGTCGGTGGCCAGAGCACGCAACCTATCGCCCGTGACAAATCTCACACTGCCTGCAAACAAGAAAGGACTTGTTCTTGGGGGAGGTTTGGCTGGGATGAGAACAGCTTTATCTTTGGCCCGGCAAGGATTTGAGGTTTATCTGGTAGAGAAAGATCAAGAGCTGGGGGGAAACCTGATAGGCCTTCAACATACGCTGGAAGGAATGGAGGTTCAGCACTTCTTAAGAAAGCTGATAGCTGAAGTAGAAAGCGCGCAAAACATTGAGATTTTCAGGGGCTGCGAGTTGAAATCCTTTGATGGATACGTAGGGAATTTTAAAAGCACGCTGGTAAAGGTCGGCTCTCAGAATGCAGCGCCGATAGAGTTGGAACACGGCATAATCATCATTGCCACCGGAGGCAAATTACTGAAGCCCGCTGAATACAGCTATGGAGAAAGTAAGAAGATTGTTACCCAGCGAGAGCTTGAAAGCATGATTGCTTCCGACACTTTACCCAAAGGCCTGAAGCAGGTGAGCATGATTCAGTGTGTGGGAGCAAGGAATGAGGAACGGCCTTACTGTGGCCGCATCTGCTGCGGGGTGGCTCTTAAAAATGCACTGAAGCTTAAGGAACTAAATAGGAATGTGGATGTAACCATTTTTTATCGGGATATTCGGGCTTACGGATTTAGAGAAGACTTTTATCTTCAGGCGCGTGAGAAGGGAGTTTTATTCGTCCAGTATGAACCGGAGAGAAAACCGGAGGTTAACCTTAGAGGAGAGGACCTTTCGTTGACTTTTTATGATTCGATTCTTGCGATGGAGGGAGAGATAAATCCGGACTTGCTGGTTTTAAGCACCCCCGTCATTACAGAAGGGAACCAGGAATTATCTCAATTGTTGAGAGTTCCTCTTACCGGGGACGGATTTTTTATGGAAGCACATATGAAATTAAGACCCCTCGATTTGGCCACCGACGGCATTTTTCTATGCGGAATGGCTCATTATCCGAAGTACATTCCAGAAACGATCAATCAGGCGAACGGGGCGGCTTTGCGCGCGGCTACAGTTCTCTCCCAGGATTCCATCATAGCCAGTGGGTCCATTTGTGAGGTAGATGAGGACAAGTGCATAGCGTGCGGAGCCTGCATTTCGGCATGCAACTACGGCGCTATCGAGTTTTATGAAACACCACAGGGTAGAAAAGCTAGAGTTACTCCCGCCCTGTGTAAGGGAGACGGCCTCTGTAATTCCAAATGTCCGACGTGTGCTATTTCTCTAAAGCACTTTATAGACGATGGGATCATCGCCCAGATTGATGCGGCTTGTTACCGGCCTGATAAAGGTTTCGACGCTTAGAAAATGAGCCTGACGGTCAAATAGAGCAACTGATTGAACTAAAGGAAAAAAATGGAGAAGTTGAAAGTGGCGGGGTCTCCGATGATCGAGAAGATGGGTTTTCGTGATTACGAATTTTCACGAAAGATAACGGCAGAAGTCAAAAACCTTGCTCGTTGTTATCAATGTTCTATGTGCAGTGGTGGTTGTCCGGTGGCCTATGCCATGGACTACTTCCCTAATCAAATCATTCATTCGGTTCGGCTGGGACTAAAAGAGAAGGTCCTGCAAAGCACATCCATCTGGATCTGTGCTTCTTGTGAGACCTGTGCCACGCGCTGTCCTAATGAAATCGAGATTGTTGGCTTGATGGATGCGCTGCGGCGCGAATCTCTCAAGGAAGCTGTTAGGGGCCCGCTTAGCAAAATATCCAAATTCCACAAGGTGTTCGTAGAACAAATCAGAAAAAAGGGAAGAATAGATGAAGGAAGCCTATTGCTTAGCTACGAGCTGAGAACAGGCGACTTCCTTTCGTTCATGAAAAATCGTGATGAGCTCAAGCTAGGTCTGGAAATGTTTCGCAAAGGGAAGCTCAAACTTCCATCAAGAAAACGATACGCCCGAAAAGCTGTCGATGAGATCTTTAGGGCCTGTCAATGAATAACGTTTACATTTTGCTGCGGCCCGCAGCCCGATGGGGCGCGGCGGCGGGCGGGCATCTGCTGCGTTGCCGCTCCTCGACGATGACACCGCATCGCCTGCGTCGCGGCGCCTCGCATCTGCCCGCCCGGCGCTCGCGCCAAAATGCAAACGTTATTCATTGACAGGCCCTTAAGAAGGTTATTTCCCATGATTGAACAGAGGGTGATTGAATGAGATTCGCATATTATCCCGGGTGTACAGCAACATCAACATCCATTGAATACGACGAATCGGTTCGGGAAACATCACAATACTTGGGTGTTGATTTAGAAGAGATTCCTGACTGGACTTGTTGCGGCGCTACTTCCGGCCATATTATCAACAGAGAACTGGCGCTAGCCCTGCCCTGCAGAAATCTGGCGCTAGCTAACAGGATGTCCCTAGCCATAGTTTCTCCTTGTCCTGCCTGCTCGCTGCGCCACAAGATTGCCGAACATGAACTCAATAAAGACCCCGAACTTAAAGCCAAGATAGAGAAAGATATCGGCATCAATCTGGAACTGACGCAGAAGACAAAGCATTTCCTCGAGGTCTTATTTCGGGATGTGGGGATTGCTGCGATTAAGGAAAAGGTTCAAAAACCGCTAAAAAGCCTCAAAGTTGTTACATACTATGGATGTTATTTAGTTCGCCCCCCCGAAATTACGGGCTTTGATGATCCGGAGAATCCAACAATAATGGATAAAATAGTGGAAGCTCTGGGTGCAGAAGTTATTGACTGGTCTTACAAAGTAAATTGTTGCGGGGGTGGGTTATCAATTGTCGCTCCTGAAGTGGTCAAGAAATTGACGGGTAAGATTGTTATGGCCGCCTTTGAGGTGGGCGCTGATGCTATTGTTACCGCCTGCGGTATTTGTCAGGCCAATCTGGATATGCGTCAGCCAAAAAACAGCGGATCCCATTCCATGCCGATATTCTATTTTAGCGAACTGTCTGCGTTGGCATTTGGAAGTCCAAATGTGAAGGGATGGCTGGCAAAACACCTTGTAGATCCATCAGAATTGTTGGACCGACTGAAATTGCTATAGGATTCGTGCTTTCACTGAATTGAGTAACACGATTGAGTGAAGATGCCGCGAGTTAGGCTTTCGGAACAGGAGGTCTAAGAATTCCGGACCTCTATCCAAGTCAGGCCACAGGATGTCAACTATGGCGGACTTGTCGGCAATGACAATCTTATCTCTCTCGGCCCCTGTCTGCCTGAAAATCTGATCGTGCTGGCAATCACCTTTCAAGCTGGCACAATCAAGGTTGAAGGCGGATCCTGCCATTTGCTGCTCATGCTGTTTGATAAGAGGTCGGACTAAATTCAAAGTTACCAGGAGTGAGTTATGAAAAAACTGACCAGCCTCAGCGAGGCGGTTGCTTCCATTCCGTCCGGGTCTCACATAGCGCTTTCAGGTTTTGCGATCGCACGGTGCACGATGGCATTTACCCACGAAGTCATCCGCCAGGGAGTCAAAGGATTGACCATATCGCAGTGCCTGGGCGGGATGGACACGGATATGCTCGTGGGCGCAGGGGTTGTCGATCGCCTGATTTACGGAGGAGGATCTCTTGATCGTTTCGGGAGGCTTGCCTTCGTGAATGCCGGGATTGAAAACGGCTCGCTCAAAGCCGAATTGTACAGCAGTCTTTCGGTCACATTCCGCTTCTTGGCCGGTTCGCTGGGCTTACCTTTCATTCCCATCCGGTCGCTGGTCGGTTCCGATGTATTGCCCCAGCTCGAGGAGCGGGCAGGATCGGACGTTGCATTTGTCAACGATCCCTTTTCCGGTGACCGGTGGCTTAGTCTTAAGCCGCTCGTTCCTGATGTGGCTATCGTACAGGTCCAGACGGCCGACGAGGATGGAAACTGCTTCATCCTCGGTCCGAAATGGGACAATGCCGAGATGGCGAGGGCAGCCAAACGCACGATTGTCATAGCCGAGCACATGGTGCCGGGCGATGTCATCCGCCGGCTGCCGGAATTAACCGCAATTCCAGGTCTGCTGGTTTCACATGTGGTGGATCTGCCTTTCGCGGCGCACCCGACATGCATGTACCGTGAATATGATTACGATGCCGACGAGATCAAGAAATACGTTGAAGCCCAGAAAGCTCCACAGAAGTTCCGGGATTATCTCGACAAATATGTGTATGGCGTGAAGGACCACTGGGAATATCTCAACCTGGTCGGGGGCCTGCGCCGGCTCAGGACTCTCCGGGCTGACCCGATCCTGGGATATTGAGGAGAAGACGATATGGATTTTACTCCGTCCGAATTAATGGCTGTCTCAGGCGCCCGAGAGCTGGAGGACAGGCAGGTCGTGGCAGTGGGACTTGGGCTCCCGGTGGTGGCGTCGTTCTTGGCGAAGCGGACACATGCCCCCAATATGACCATCCTTTTTGAAATCGGCGTTATCGACCCGGACCCGATCCATACGGGCGTCGGATTGGCCGATCCGCGGGTTTGGTACCGGGCGACGGTTTTGAGCAGCTTTATAGATATCCTGGGAACGGTTCTGCATCGCGGCCGTGTGGATGTTGGATTCCTTGGCGGACTTGAGGTCGACCAGTACGGCAATCTGAATGCGACGCTCGTCGGCGACCCGAAGGGAAAGTTCCGTCATATAAACGGAGGCGGCGGCGCAAACGATATCGCCTCTTCCGCACAAAAAACGATCTACATCATGCGGCAAGAGGAGCGCAAGTTCCGCGAAACGATTTCATTCATCACGAGCCCCGGGTATATCAAAGGCGGCGACAGCCGGAAAAAGGCGGGACTGCCCGGGGGGCCCAGCCGGGTGATCACGAACAAGGCAGTTTTCGGATTCGATCCGGAAACGAAAAAAATGGCGCTGATATCAATCCATCCAGGGAACACGATCGAGGATGTTCTGGCAACAATGGGCTTCCGCCCGCTTATTCCAAAACAGGTTCCATTCACGGAATCGCCCACAGCCGAGCAACTTCGGCTGATCCGGGAAGTGATCGATCCGGAGCGAATGTACATGGGAGGCGAAGAGAAATAAGTATTTCGTACGTTATAACAAATGAGTGCAATCAATGCGGCGCCTGCGTTGCGGCTGTGAATCCGGTACATCCGGGGACGTTCCCCTATTTCGTCGGATCGGCAGCAATTCAAGTAAGAACGAAAACAACGAAATAGGGTGGCGTCCC
>Ga0187865_1000830_pt1 | contig 40303 bp, 29 predicted proteins | sample June2016WEW_11_1_2_FD_132989 | JGI IMG/M metagenome (GOLD analysis project Ga0187865, IMG submission 132989) | Peatland microbial communities from SPRUCE experiment site at the Marcell Experimental Forest, Minnesota, USA - June2016WEW_11_100 | ecosystem: Environmental > Terrestrial > Soil >...
CGGCTCAGGAAAAATCTCTCGATGAAGCCGCCGATGATGGCCACAGAAAGGGACGCAAAAATGGCCGCCCACCAGAACTGGCCGGGAGCGTTGATGAAGTGGGAAACGAAATAATAAGTGAGATAGGCTCCTAACATGTAAAGAGAGCCGTGGGCAAAATTCAGGACCCGCAGAATGCCAAAGATCAGGGAGAGGCCGGAGGCGATGAGAAAAAGGAACATCGCATAGGTAAGGCCGCTCAAACACTGAATGAGAAGAAAAGAAGGTTCAGGAAGGTTCATTGGTTAATGGCAATCGACCGGTTGCTTGGAATGAAAATTCCTGGATTTGATCTAGCCGGAGGAGCCAGATGGCCGAAGTTGCCACCCGGTCCTCCGGAGCTTGTTGGTCAGATTTAGTCCATCAGGTTGTCCGCCGGAATGTACTCCACCGGGCGCAAGATGGGGAATGGATATTCGGGGACCTTTGCGGTTGTACCCCAGAACTGCCCCCGGTTAGCCTGGTGATCTTTGGCCCGCATGGTCTGTTTTCCAATCGGCGTGTCAATGGTCAAGCCCTCCAGAGCCTTGATCACCTTGTCGGTATCTGTGGAATTGGCTTTTTTTATAGCTTCGGCCAGGAATTGGACGGCAATATACCCCGTGATGGCCCAGCTGGGGGGATATTCCTGCTTGGTAAAGGCCTTCAGACGCTCCACGTAGGCTTTATGTTCGGGAGTGTTGGGATAGTAGAAGAGATCGTAGGAATTCGTGGTGATCCCTAAGGGCAAATCGTCCTTCAAGGAGATTGCCGTCTCCGGGCACCCTCCCTCGCCTCCGGCGACGACCTTTACCTTTTCAAAGAATCCATAGGGCTTGGCCTGCTTGGCAAAATTTACAAAATCGCCGCCCCATAGAGCGAGAAAGGCAGCATCCGGTTTGGCCGCCATCATTGCCGTAATGAAGGGAGTAAAGTCGGCTTCTCCCAGTTTTGGCCAACCCTGACCCACAATCTCCACTTCCGGTTTGATCTTCTTGATCCATTCCACAAAGGCCTTGGTTACCATCTGGCCATATTCATAGTCGGGACCGAGGGTATAAACCCGTTTCCAGGGGTTCTTGGCCATGAAGGCCGCGGCGCTTCTCCCTTCCGTATTCGTGTTGGCCGCGGCCCGAAAAACATACGGATGAAGGTTAGCGGGGTCGGTCATGGCTGTGCTTTTGGATACAGGAGCGATATAGATAATCTTTTCTGTCTTGCCCACCTCGGAAAGAGCCAGACCCTGAGATGCGGTAAAGCCTCCCACCAGGAATTGAACCTTCTCTTTCAATATTAATTCCCGGGCCACCCGCGTGGCTTCGTCAGGAGTCCCCTTGCAGTCCCGGACGATAAGTTTTATGGGCCTGCCCAGAACCCCTCCTTTATCGTTGATATCCTTCTCCGCGAGCTGACCTCCTACCATGGATGGCTGGCCGAAAAGAGCCCCCCCTCCCGACAGGATCGCCGGATACCCGACGAGAATCGGGCTCTTTTGAGCATCTGCGGGTTGCGGGAAAAAGAAAGCCGCTAAGACTAAGCAGAAAAAAATCCCCGGTATCAGTGTCCGTTTCATGATTTTTCCCCCTTTCGTGTCCTCATTTATTATAGGGTAATCGATCCTCCGGCTACCCTTTATCTCTTTTTTTCTCCGTCGGGTTTTCCTTCGGTGGCCCCTCGATAACATCTTTGATCGGAGAAATACTCGGCAGGATTCCAAAAGAAGTTTATTTCCAATAAAAAACCCTGTCAAGGTCTTTTATGGCTTTTCCCGACCGTCGGTCCCGCTCGAGGAGGAACCCTCTGCGTGCTGATCTGGCTCGGCGGAATTGGAGGGCTATTTTCTTATAGCAAATAAACCTCAACTGGGGTTAAAATAAGCCGCAAATTTTCGGCCAGCCTTAGATGGAGATTTACTTACTCTCCTTCGGGGCCTGGGTTTATTGAAGAGGCTGCGGGGCTTAATACCCTTGGGCGGTAAGAAGGGTGCCCCTTTATAAAAAAAACGTTATGGAGGAGGGGAATATGCATCGTCTGATTCAAAGTTTTGGGCAAATCGTTTTGGCTCTGGCAGGGGCGATCCTCTTAGTTTCGCCGGTGATGGCCGCGGATGTAGTCGAAATTGGGTGTGTTTCAACCTTCAGCGGTGCCTATGCGGCCATAGGAGATCACGGACTCAAGGGAGCAAAATACGCCGTAGATGAAGTCAACAATAAAATTCTTGGAAAGAAGGCTGAAGTTTATGCCATCGAGGATGAAGCCAAACCGGGTGTGGGAGCACGGAAAGTCAGGGAGGCTATCGATTCCAGAGGGATCAAATTCTACCAGGGGGCGGTCAGTTCCGCGGTAGCCCTGGCCATCAGCCAAGTGGCCAACGAGAAGCAGTCGATCTACGTCACTTCCGTAGGAGCGGACGAGATTACCGGAAAAGCCTGCAACCTTTATACCTTCCGCTGGTCCGTTCCCACCTACGGCGCCATCCAGGAAACCATTGTCCCCCTGATCAAAAAGTTTCCCAACGCCAAGCGCTGGTATACCATCACCCCGGACTATGTGTTCGGCCATTCTTTGCTGAATAACGCCTTGGAAGTTTTCAAGAAGTATGGAATTGAACACGTGGGCAACGATATGCATCCCATCGGGCACACGGAGTTCAGCTCGTTTTATACCAAGGCCATGGCTTCCAAGGCAGATTTTGTGGTCTTTTTTAACTTCGGTAAGGACACCATTAACGCTCTTAAACAGGCCGACAACTTTGGACTGAAGAAAAAGGCCAAAATCTTGGTGGCCTGGTCCTCCGGGTTGATGGATTTTCAGGAGATCGGACCGGAGACCGCAGAGGGGATCTATTTTGGCTGCCAGTTCTGGCATGATGTAAAGGTTCCCGTAACTCAAGCTCTCACTAAGGCATATCAGGCCAAGTACAACGAAATTATCTCCTACCCGGCGGCCTCCTCTTATATAATGACCCGGCTTATCATCCTCGGAATCGAAAAGGCAAAGAGCCTGGATCCAACCGCGGTTGCAAAGGCGATGGAAAAAATGGAATGGGATGGACTCACGGGAAAAGAGACCATGCAGGCCTTTGACCATCAGACCAATAAAGAATATTACTTGCTGCTGGCCAAAGATAAAAAAGATATAAAAGGCCCGGGAGATCTGGCCACCGTAATTTCATCGGGCCGTTCTTTTAAACCTCAGTCGCAGACGGATTGTCGGATGAAATAGAAAAAAGGGTCATTGTGAATGTGAATCAAGAAAATCCAGCTCGGAATTCAGAGTTTTTTGGTCTTTTAGGCGCTTATTGTGCAACTAATACCAACATGTTGGTAAGGAAGAAATGCCTCACATGGGAACCGTAGGGGCACGATGCATCGTGCCCCTAGAAGGCTGGCACTCTAACTTACCCGGGTGTTTTCTATGGCTCTGATTGTGGCCCAGTTTCTTAACGGAATCTCCTTGGGCATGATTTATGTCCTTATGGCAGTCGGTTTGACCGTCGTATTTGGCATGCTCAACATCATCAACTTCGGCCACGGTGCGGTCTATGCCATCGGGGCATACCTGGCCTTCCAATTTTCCGTCATGCTGGGACAGTGGACCGGCAGTTTTTGGGTGGCGATCTTTCTCTCTCCAGTTGTGGCGGGGCTTTTGGGTGCCCTGATCGAGGTATTGCTGCTGAGGCGGATGCAGGATGAGGAACATGTTTACCAGATCCTCCTCACCTTTGGTGTCGCCTTGATCCTCCAGGAGATCATTATCATGATCTGGGGGCCGGTCGGAAAAAGCATACCTATGCCCAGGGAGCTGTCGGGGGTGCAGGATTTTGGCGTGTTCTCTTTCCCGGACTACCGGATTTTTCTGATTATCTTCATCGGGGCCATTTGTCTGGTTTCCTGGCTGCTGATTGAAAAGACGAGCTACGGCTCGATCATTCGGGCGGGCACTGAGAATCGCAACATGGTGAACTGCCTGGGGATCGACATCTATAAGGTCTTCACGGTAGTTTTCGCCTTGGGGGTCGGATTGGCGGCGCTGGCCGGGGCACTGACTTTGCCGATGCGGGGGGCCCAGCCTCTCATGGGGGATACAATCCTAACCCTCTGCTTTGTGGTCGTGGTCATCGGCGGCATGGGAAGCTTCACGGGAGCCATCCTCGGAGGGCTTATCGTGGGCGTCGTTGAATCCATGATGGCCCTGATCTGGCCGCCCGGAGCGATGATCTCTATATTTGCCGCCATGGCTTTAGTTATCCTGATCCGACCCCGCGGCCTATTAGGGCTGCGATAACCGGATGACGTAGGTTTGAGAATTCTTTTCGGTGACAGACCTTGTCACAGGTTTCGAGTTCGGGGTCCTGAGTTTTGCTTGACACCTATACGCCCGGGTCTTGCGGGCTCGTCGACAATGGGTGTGCTAAGGACTTGAGAGTTATGATCGAAAATGCACTCGGAAAGAAAAGAGCCTTAATCGACAAGGAGATCTTCATCCTCGGGGGCCTTCTGCTTTTATTGCCTTTCCTCCTGCCTTATAAAACCCTGCCGGCCGAAATCGTGATCTATGCCCTGGGAGCGGTTTCGTTCAACATTCTTCTGGGTTACACCGGGCTTTTATCCTTCGGGCAGGCCGCCTTCTTTGGAGCCGGCGCTTACTTAACCGGTATATTCCTGATTCATTTCGGCTGGCATCCCGCGCTTACTCTGGTCCTTTCCGGGGTTATCGGGGCTCTTTTTGCAGCAGTGATCGGGTTTCTTTCCATTCGCCAGGTGGGGATTTATTTCGTCATGCTCACGCTGGCCTTTAACCAGTTGGCCTTTTTCCTGGCTTACCAGTGGAAGAGTGTCACCGGCGGGGATGATGGTTTGCTAAATGTCCCGCGGCCCGATTTTCCCCTTTTCCCTGGCTTGAAAATCCCCATCCAGGGCAATTTGCAATTTTTTCTTTTTGTCTGGGTGATCTTTCTGGTGGCTTTCGTTATTATCCGTCGGATCATCAACTCCCCGTTTGGCCGAATCCTCCTGGCCATTCGAGAAAATCCCAACCGGGCCAGAGCCGTTGGGTACAATATTATTCACTACGAACTGATCGCTTTCACCATCTCCGGCTTTTTCACCGGTCTGGCGGGTGGACTATACGCCCTTTTTATGAAAATGGTGCCCATCAACGCCATAGAACTGCTTACCTCCACGGATTTCATCATCATGTCGCTGCTAGGAGGCACGGGGTCCTTGTACGGGCCGATCATTGGAGCCGTGGTGACCAAGATTGCCTCGGAGATCTTGAGCGTGCTCTGGGCCCGATGGCTCTTTGTCCTGGGGGTGATTTTTGTGGGTTTTGTTTTGTTCATGAGAGGTGGCATCTGGGGGCTCATAAATGCCAGTTGGAGTAAATTCACCACCGGGCGTCCGGAGGAAGGAAGAAACCCGTGATCCTCCGCACGGTGAACCTCACGAAGCAATTTGGCGGACTGATCGCCGTAGATCATGTGAATATCCAGGTTCACGAGGGGACCGTCCATTCCATTATCGGACCCAATGGGGCCGGCAAAACAACTTTATTTAATATACTAACCGGGGAAATCCCACCCAATGATGGGGAGGTATATTTCCAGGAAAAAAGAATTACGGGGCTAAAACCTTATCAGGTGGCCAAAATCCGTATTGGGCGGTCCTTTCAGCAAAATAGCCTCTTTAAGAATCTGAGCGTCTTCGAAAATATCCGGTTGGCAGCCCACGTCCAGCATCAGGGGCGCTTCAATTTCCTGAGTGACTTCCGTTCCTTTCACTCTCCCATTGATCAGGCCCATAAAGTACTCGAAGAAATGGAGATCACCTCTATCGCCGGCAAGAAGGTCGGGGAGCTTTCCCACGGGGCCCAGCGGACCCTGGAAGTGGCCATTGCCCTGGCTGCCGATCCGTTGCTGGTTCTCCTGGATGAACCCACCAGCGGCATGTCCCCCGAGGAGGCAATCCGGATGGTCCGGCTGATCCGAAAATTGGCCAAGCAGCGAACCATGATCGTAATCGAACACAACATGAACCTGGTTTGGTCGATATCGACCGTGATCACGGTTCTCCATCAAGGGCAGGTCATTGCCACGGGAAGTCCGTCGGAGATCGAAAAGAACCCGGAGGTGCGGAAGGCTTATTTGGGGGGGGCGGCCGTATGATCACCCTCAAGAATGTGCATTCGTACTACGGGACCAGCCATATTCTCCAAGGTATAGACCTTTCGGTGGAGCAGGGAGAAATCGTTACTCTTCTGGGCCGGAATGGGGCAGGGAAAACGACAACGTTGAGAACGATCATGGGCCTTCTGACGCCCAGGCAGGGCAGTATTGCCTACCGGGGGGAGGTCATCAGCGGTCTCAAACCTTACCAGATTGCCCGCAAAGGTATTTCTTACGTACCCGAAGAACGGGCGATATTTTCTCACTTGACCGTGGTGGAAAACCTGGAGATCGCCCGGGTCGCCAAAGGGAAAGACCATCAGGGGACCTGGACGGTTAAACGGGTATTTGAAAAATTCCACCGCTTGGCCGAACGCCGGCACCACAGCGGTGCCAACCTATCGGGCGGCGAACAACAAATGCTCTCCATCGCCAGAGCTTTGATGAACGAACCCCATCTGCTTCTTTTAGATGAACCGTCGGAGGGACTCGCCCCCCTCATCGTTCAGGAGTTGCAAGAAATCACCCGTGAAATTCTCCAGGAGGGCATCACCGTTCTCCTGGTGGAGCAGAACCTGGCCATGTGCACCGCCCTCGCCTGGCGCCATTACATTATCGATCAAGGCCGGATGGTCTATCACGGGAGCAACGAAGAATTTATGGCCAACGAAGAAATCAAAGACCGTTATCTGACCCTCAGTGCGGTCGAGCAGGCGGCGGAAGAGGAATAAAACCCGCCCGAGTCCAGCCGGAGGTGATACGATGCGCTTTGTGATTGGGATGATGAAGCACGAGACCAATACCTTCTCGCCGGTGCCGACCCCTCTGGCCAGCTCCAAGCAAGAAGCCGACATTTTTGAACCCCAGGCCCAAGCCTTCCAGGGGACCAATACCGCCCTGGCCGCCTTTATCGATCTCGCCCGGAAGGAAGGGGCTGAGATCGTCACTCCCGTTGCGGCTTCGGCCTGGCCCAGCGGCCCCGTCGACGCAGATGCCTATCGGGCGATCTCCGAAGCCATTTGCCGGGCGGTGGCTAAGGGCTGTGATGCGCTCTTTCTCGACCTCCACGGAGCCATGGTGTCCCAGGAGACGGATGACGGCGAAGGCACTCTTCTCCAGCGGATCCGCCGCATCGCCCCCAATTTACCCATAGCCGTCGCCTTGGACTTGCATGCCAATATCACCGAGGAGATGGTAGCCAACTGCACGGCCATCGCTGGCTATCAGACCTACCCTCACGTGGATATGTATGAAACCGGGAAGAAAGCCGGCCAGATCATTATAGAAGCGCTTCATCGGAAGGCTAGTCCGGCCATGGCTTGGATGAGTTGCCCGATGATTCCCCACACCCTGCGCATGGGCACGAGTGAACCGCCTATGAGCAACCTGGTGGCGGCCGCACGGGCCGAGGAAAGGAACGCCCTCGCCGTCAGCGTATTCGGGGGATTTCCGCTGGCCGATATCTCTCAAGCCGGGTTGAGTGTCGTCGCCGTAACCGATGGAGATCGCGACCGGGCCGAACAAATCTGTCGGACGATGAGTCGAGAGGCTTGGCGGCTTCGAAAAGAATTTATCTATCGAGGCGAACCCCTGCTCCAATCGGTCAACCGGGCCGCCCGAACGAAAGAAGGGCCGGTTTTGTTGATTGACCATGCCGACAACTGCGCCTCCGGTGGCACCCAGGATACCATGGCCGTGGTGGCTGAGGTGATCCGTCAGGGGCTGGATAACGTGGCCGTAGGGTCCATTCGTGACCCGGAAGCGGTAGCCGCGATGATTAAGGCTGGTGTCGGGAATAAGATAACCCTGCCTCTGGGGGGCAAAATGGACATGCCATCCATCGGGCGGAAAGGTGAACCTCTGGAATTGACCGGGAGGGTTCGGGTCATTTCCGATGGCCGATTCGTGCCCCGGGGGCCAATGCTTACAGGGGTTGCTCAGGACATGGGCCGGACCGTCGTCCTGGATGCCGGACCTTTGGAATTTGTGGTCTCTGAGAAAAATCATGAACCCTTCGACCTGGGGATCTTTCGCAGCGTCGGCATCGAGCCGACGGCCAAGAGGTACTTGTTGCTCAAGTCGCGGATTCATTACCGGGCCGGCTTCCTGCCCATTGCCAAGACAATCGTCGAATGCAACGGAGTCGGAGTGACCGGTTCCGACTATACCCAGTTTAAATTCATCAAATTACGCCGCCCCATCTTCCCCCTAGAGCAAAATACTGAATTCTAACCGTGCTTCTGGGTGATTCCTGACAGGGGGGAAAAATGCCCCAAGAATCCCGCTGTGGCATTCCCGCGAAAATGGGAATCCAGTCTTTTAAAAAGATTGTGGACTCCCGCCGTTCTTTTCCTTCTGGCCATCCGGGAAAGTCCCGACCGCGCAAGGGTCGTGAGTTATGATATCACCCTCTACAATCTCCTGCCCTTCATCCTCTCTGCTTTTTCACCGGCCTGGCTGGAGGGCTCTTCGCCCTTTTTATGAAGATGGTGCCCATCAAGGCCATAGATCTGCTTACCTCTTAAGTAACTCAAGGTCTGGCTTGAACGATCCGATAAAGGGTGAAAGAAAGAAAAAGTGTTAAGGAGGAAGAATGGAAAGGATGAAAATCATTCTGGGGGTCGTCGTGTTGGTTTTTATCTTTCCGGCTTTTTCCTGGGCCCAGTTTGACCTGTGGAATGCGGAAGGCTATAACATCGAACTTGAAGGACGCTACTGGTATCCAAAACTGGATTCCACCGTAAAAATTGTGGACAACAATATAGGGACAAGTATTAACCTGGTAAACGATCTGGGATTTAATGAACAGCAAGGCTTTGGGGAAGCAAGATTACAAATTAAATTCTTCGACAGGAATAAGTTCAACTTCTCCTGCCTTCCCATGAAGTGGGAAGCGGACCAAGTCCTCACCCAGGCGATACAGTTTAATGGCCAAACCTATACGGCAGGAACGCAGGTTCAATCCCGATTGGACATGAAATTATTCAAAGCAGGGTATGAGTTTGATTTTATCGCCGGGAATTATGGATTCTTAGGAGCAACATTTGATGTGATGGTGGCTGATACTCAAATACAGCTTAAGGCTCCAACTCTAGCCATCGATGAAACACATAATGCTACCGTGCCCATTCCCATGATCGGTATCAGTGGCCGGCTGAATTTTTTAAAGTGGATGGGTTTGACGGCTAGAGTTTCCGGGCTCCCCGCGGGGGGATATGGGTACGTTTTGGACGCCGAGGGAAGCCTGGATATAAACCCCGTCAAATATGTGGGGATTTCGGGCGGCTACCGGTTCTTTCAAGCCAAGGCCACCTATCAGGACAATAAAGCGGATTATAAACTAGATGGACCTATGTGGCCTTGAAAATTCGGTTTTAATTTTTTCTGAAGGAGAGTGACCTTAGCGTGGCCGCTCTCCTTGAAGATCTTCCCACCCCAATCAGGCCCGGGACCCCGGGCGCCAGAAATTTGAAGTCCCGGCCTTTATTTCCTAAAGAACCAGCCAACTCGTGTTGTACACAGCGACATTAATCCGGGCAAAGGGCGTCATTCCCGCGAAAGCGGAAATCCAGAAAGACGCTGGATTCCGGGTCGAGCCCGGAATGACAAACTGGAAAGGACTTATGTCGTCAAGTATAGGGGTAAAGAGCCCCCCCAATAGAATCTGCAACCCGGCTTCGAATTGGATTGACGGGCCCCTCCCGATTTAGTAAATTCGAGAAGAAAAACAGAAGTGCATTTTTTACCAGAATTCGGCCTGATCTCTGTAAGGGAAGGCGATTCCAGAAAGGAGCGTACCAAAATGATGAAACCGGCAAAAGATTCCCTGGACCTCGGCATTGTCGTCAGCGACATTAAAGCCAGCCTCAACTTCTACCAGAACACCCTGGGGCTGGAATTTGTAGGAATTACCCCTGTCTGGTTTGGGACCATGCATCGCCTGCGATTCGGCACCAGCGATTTCAAGTTGATTGAACCCAAGACGGTGCCCCCCAAAGGGGCGATCGGCCTGGAGAAGCAGGTGGGATTCCGTTACATGACCTTCGTGGTTAAGAATCTTTCCGAACTCTGCGCCGAACTCAAGGGCAAGGGGGTCGAGTTTGCCATAACCGAGAAGGAAGTTCGTCCTGGAGTTCGTATCGCCATGGTGAAGGACCCTGATGGGAACATCGTGGAATTCGTAGAGCGGAGCTGAAAGAATATCCCCCCGGCTGGCGGGCCCATTTCAGGAGAGGTAGCATCGCTCTTCCTGTCGCGCAGGAGTGTGCCAATAGGATAAGAAGTGTTGAGTGCTGAGAAATGGAACGAGGAACAAGAAACGAGGAACGAATTTCCCTCAGCATCCGCTACCTCTTTTGAAAGGGGGGAATCATGAGATTCCTTATCCGTTTATCGATCAACATGGTCACCATCATGATCATCGCTTACCTTTTTCCGAGTCTCGTCCGGGTGGATAGCTGGGTATCGGCTCTGGGTGCTGTTTTTCTTCTGGGAATCGTCAATGCCATTATCCGCCCGATCTTCATCTTGTTGACTCTGCCTCTAACCCTGGTCACATTGGGCCTCTTCCTGCTGGTCATCAACGCTTTGATGCTCTGGCTGGTGGCCGGTCTGGTCGGGGGTTTCCATGTAAATGGGTTCTGGGGAGCTTTCTTCGGCTCCATCTTGATCAGTCTCATAAGCTGGATCTTCTCCCGCATCATTCATAACTAAACCCAGAGGGCTGCCGTGAATACCCCATTTTGAAACCTGAACCGCCCATCCGGCGAGGTCCGGAGAGAATGAAGGAGGATCCCACGAAGAATTTAGGAAGGAGACGAAGAATGAATAAAAAGGAGGTTCACCGTATGCTTAACCACAGAAAAAAAATTGGCCTCTTCATCTTCCTGGGAATGCAATTCATCCTGGGTCCAATGAGTATGGCGGCAACGAGTACCCTCAAGGACCAGCAGAGCGTGGCCATCACGATCTACAATTCAAATATCGGCCTGGTAAGAGAGACCCGGATGATCAACCTCCAGCAGGGGATTCAAACGCTGAAATTTATGGATGTGGCCGCGAAGATCGATCCCACCACCGTCAGCCTTAAATCCCTTCTCGACGGTATGAGCCTTCGGATCCTGGAACAGAACTATGAGTACGACCTCCCCAATCAGCAGAAGTTGCTGGAAAAATTCGTAGGCCAGAAGGTTGACCTGGTCTGGTTAAATCCTGAGAGTAAGAAAGAAGAGATCGTCGAGGCAACTCTCCTTTCTACCCAGGGGGGGAACACCTTTCAGGTCGGAGACAAAATCCTCCTCGGCCATCCCGGACGGATCGTCCTTTCCAAAATCCCGGAAACCGTCAGCCTTCAACCTACCCTCCTCTGGATGTTAGAAAATAAACTCGCCAGGCCCCAGAGGCTGGAAGTCACGTACCTGACTTCAGGAATCAACTGGAAGACCGATTATCTCGCGGTCTTGAATGCCTCCGATACCCAGATTGAGTTAACCGGCTGGGTGACCATTGAAAATCGGAGCGGAGCAACCTACCGGAATGCCCAGTTGAGACTGGTGGCGGGGGAGGTCCAGCGAGTGCGGGAGGAGAGAATAGCGGAGCTGGCTGTGCCCCGGACGGCGATGGCGGCCAAAGAAGCAGCTCCCCAGTTCAAGGAAGACCCCTTCTTCGAATACCATCTCTATACTTTGGACCGGGGAACAACCCTCCGGGAAAATGAGACCAAGCAGATGGTTTTCTTCGACGCCCATCAGGTTCCCGTGAGCAAACTATTTATCCTTCGGGGACAACCCCAGTTCTACTGGTCTCGTTATGAGGCCAGAGGCCAGCAACAGAAGGTGGGGGTCTTCCTGGAACTGGTGAACCGGCCGGAGAACCATCTGGGAATGCCCCTGCCCAAGGGTACCGTCCGGGTCTACAAGGAAGACAAGGACGGAACCCTACAGTTGGCCGGGGAGGACCGGATCGACCATATGGCCAGGAACGAAAAGTTCAAGGTCAAAATCGGAGAAGCATTCGATGCGGTTGCAGAGAGGATTCAAACGGAGTATAAACAACTGGATTCCAGAGTCTATGAAGTGGCCTTCGAGGTGAGTTTGAGAAATCAGTCAAATGAGGATAGGAAGGTGCTGGTGGAGGAGCCGATTCCCGGAGATTGGGAGATGATTTCCAACACTCATCCCTACGAGAAGCTCCAGGCCAACCTCATTCGTTTCCATGTGCCCGTGGGAAAAAATCAGGAGGTAAAGGTAAGATACAAAGTTCGATTTCGGTATTAATAGAAGCCAGAAATAACCCGTCATTGCGGGAAGCGGAGCGACGAAGCAATCCCAGGAAAAGCGAGATGGCCACGCCCTTTGGGCTCGCAATGACTTGTTAAGACCTTACAGGGGTCTCTTCAATAATGGGTTGGGGCAATGGGTCAGCTCTTTGAAGACCGAAACCTGAGGAACCGGAGCTATGTATTCAAAGACCGGAGGGAAGCTGGGAGGTTACTGGCTCAAAGACTTTCTCCTTCTATTTCCCCCGATTCCCTGGTATTGGCCGTTCCAGCCGGAGGCGTTCCTGTAGCTCTGGAGATCGCCCGAAAGCTCAACCTTCCCCTGGATCTCATGATCGTGAGAAAAGTTCAAATCCCGGGCAATACGGAGGCGGGTTTTGGGGCGGTGGGGCCGGATGGAGAAGTGATTTTTAACCGAGATCTTTTAAAAAGATTGCGCCTTACGGAAGAAGAAATAGACGAAGCGGTCCAGAAGACCAAAAAGATCGCAGAAGCGAGAAACCGGACATTCCGCGAAGGCAGAATTTTCCCGGAGGTGATCGATAAGACCGCTATTTTAGTCGATGATGGCCTGGCCTCGGGCTTTACCATGGCCGAAGCGGTTAGCTTTCTTAAGAGAAAAAAAGCCAAGAAGATCATCGTCGCCGTGCCCACCGCTCCGGAGGAGACGGTAAAAAGGATCTTGCCCATGGTAGATGAAATTTTTGTTTTGAATATAAGAACGTCCTTTTCTTTTGCAGTGGCCGAGGCCTACCAAAATTGGTATGACTTGGGGGACGAAGAGGTCCTCGCCTTGCTGAAAGAGACGGGGATAGAAAATAGGAACTTGAAAGATTAAAAGGGTTCAGGCTATAAGAGAAAGGAAGGGCCGGAGAATTCCTTAAAAAATTTCACTGGGGGATTCATGAACGGAAAAGAACATAACCTTAGGGGGCGGATCATTCGGGGGATTCTCGTGATACTGGTGGGAGTGATCATCTGGTTCCTGCCGATACCCGCGGGGGTCAAGAAAGAAGCCTGGCATCTCCTGGCGATCTTTGTGGCCACCATTTTTGGATTGATCCTCAGTCCTCTACCTATGGGGGCCGTGGTCATCATTGGCGTGGTGATGACCTTGGTAACCGACATCCTTAAAATAGGTCCGGCGCTATCGGGATTTGCCAACAGCACTGTATGGCTCATCGTGGCTGCCTTCCTGGTCGCACGGGGATTCATCATCACCGGGCTGGGGACCCGGATCGCCTATATGTTCATCCGGGCCTTCGGTCGCAAAACCCTGGGGCTGGCCTATGCGATCGCGGCCAGCGACCTGGTCCTTTCGCCGGCTACCCCTTCGAATACGGCAAGGGCCGGGGGAATCATCTACCCGGTTGTTCGGTCACTCTGCAGTACCTTCGGGTCCGAGCCGGGAGAAACAGCCAGGAAGATCGGGGCCTACCTCATGATGGTCGAATTTCAGACCACGGTGATCACCTCCATCCTTTTTATGACCGCCATGGCGCCCAATCCGCTGATGGTCGAGCTTGCCCAAAAAACCGCGAATGTCACCCTCTCCTGGGGTAGATGGGCCCTGATCGCCAGTGTACCCGGTTTTCTGGCGTTCTTCATCCTTCCCTACTTTTTGTACAAAATTTTTCCTCCCGAGATTAAGGAAACACCCCAGGCGCCGGAGATGGCCCACCGGGAGCTGCAGAAAATGGGGCCCTGGAAACGGAATGAGAAAGGTATGCTCATTGTATTTCTCCTGATCCTGGTCCTCTGGGCAACCTCTGAATGGAACAAGATCGATGCGACGATTGTGGCTTTTATCGGCATCGGAGTCATGCTGATTTCTCGGGTGATTACCTGGGAGGATATACTGGCGGAGAAAGGGGCCTGGGACGCTTTGATCTGGTTCGGAGGGCTCGTGACCATGGCCGGCCAGTTGAACACCCTCGGGTTTATAAAATGGTTCGCCACTTCCATGGGAGGGGTGGTGGCCGGTTGGGGGTGGCTCCCGGCTTTGATCGTTCTCCTGCTGGTCTATGTTTACGCCCATTATGGCTTCGCCAGCACCACGGCCCATGTAACGGCCATGTTTCCGCCTTTCTTGGCCGTAATCGTCGGGGCTGGGGCCCCGCCTTACCTGGCGGCCATGAGCCTGGCGTTCTTCTCCGGTATAATGAACGGGATCACCCATTACGGGACGGGCCCCGCACCTATCTACTTCAATGCCGGCTACATAGATCAAAAGACCTGGTGGATCTTAGGTTTGATCATTTCCTTCGTCAATATTGCGATCTTTTTGACCGTCGGGTTTGCCTGGTGGAAGTACCTCGGATTGTGGTAGAAAGGGAAGAATAAGTACTCCAATTGCCGGCTGGGGGGGTTGGTCTTTAATTCTTTTTGTTACTCCGAAAGGAGGCGAAATGAACGGTAAAGAACGCAATATCGGCGGACGGATTCTCCGTGGGATCATTGTCATTGTCGTCGGACTCATCATCTGGTATCTGCCGGTCCCAGTGGGGGTCAAGAAAGAAGCCTGGCAGCTTCTGGCGATCTTTGTGGCCACCATTGTCGGGTTGATCCTAACTCCCCTGCCGATGGGAGCCGTGGTCATTATCGGAGTGGTGATGACTACCATAACGGGGGTCCTCCAAATCGGCCCGGCCCTATCCGGATTTGCCAACAACACGGTGTGGCTGATTGTAGCCGCCTTTCTGGTGGCCCGGGGGTTCATCAGCACAGGACTGGGGAGAAGAATCGCCTACATCTTCATCCGGGCTTTCGGGCGCAAGACCCTGGGGCTGGCTTATTCCATTGTGGCCAGTGAACTGGTGCTCGCTCCGGCCACCCCTTCAAACACGGCCCGAGCCGGAGGGATCATTTATCCTATCGTCCGGGCGCTTTCGAGTACCTTCGGGTCAGAACCAGGGGAGACCGCCAGGAAGATTGGAGCCTTCCTGATGCTAATGGAATATCAGGCGACGGTCATCACCTCGGCCATGTTCATGACCTCCATGGCGTCCAACCCGCTCATTGCTGAGCTGGCCAAAAAGACCGCCAATATACCCATTTCCTGGGGAATGTGGGCTCTGGCCGCTATCGTCCCGGGTATTCTCTCCCTGATTATCGTTACCTACCTTCTCTATAAGATTTATCCACCCGAGATCAAAGAGACGCCAGAGGCGGCGGAGATGGCCCACAGAGAGCTGGAAAAGATGGGACCCATGCAGAGGACCGAAAAGACCATGCTCTTTGTTTTTATCCTCATCCTCGTGCTCTGGGTAACGGGCGAGTGGAATAAGATCGATGCCACGGTGGTGGCTTTCATCGGCGTCTCTGTTATGCTCATAACGGGCGTGATCGGCTGGAACGATGTGCTGGGCGAGAAGGGAGCCTGGGATGCGCTCATCTGGTTTGGGGGTCTGGTCATGATGGCCAGCCAGTTGAACAGCCTCGGGTTCATGAGGTGGCTTGCTACCACAGTGGGTAGCAGCCTGGCCGGATGGACCTGGCTCTCGGCCTTGATCGCTTTGATGCTGGTCTATTTTTATAGCCATTATGGATTCGCCAGTACCACAGCCCACGTAACCGCTATGTTTTCGGCTTTTCTGGCCGTGGCTGTGGCGGTCAAGGTTCCACCCTACCTGGCTGCTCTGACTCTGGGTTTCTTCTCCGCTCTGAATGCAGGGATTACCCATTATGGGACCGGGCCTGCGCCCATCTACTTTAACGCGGGTTATATGGACCAGAAAACCTGGTGGAAATATGGCCTGATCGTCTCCTTTGTCAATATTGCCATCTGGATGGGCGTCGGCTTCCCTTGGTGGAAAGTTCTCGGATTGTGGTAGGAAGAGTAGATCTTTACAGGGGAAATTTTGGAAATCCTTTGACTTCATATCCTTTCACATTCCAGGCGGGAGCGGCTTCCAGAACCAACCTTCCGCCTGGCAATCTAGATCCTCTGGGCCGCTTAGACGAGATGAGTTTCTTCAGATATTCCAGGCCTCATTTTTTTCATATTTCTGTAAAACTAGCCGATAAATTTTATAATCATAAGAGCTCTTCACCTCATTGACAGGACAGACCCCTGCCCGGAATTAAATGGGTCCACGGGGTTTTGAAAAATTCTTCCAGGCCAATTGGGAGGTTGTATAGAGAAACCCAAAGGATTTGCGGATCGAGTGGAGAGCTGGATGGCCCGGATCCCGGGGGTCCGGACTTACCGGGAGAGAGAGCATCGCCGGGAAACCGACAAAAAGCTTAGGGAACATCTCGCTTCTCGTCTGCAAGAGATTCGATCCCAGTTGAAGAAGGTAATTTTAGATTTGAGCACCAGGGGTCAGATGGAATCCCTGGGCAAGCTGGACCGGCTCTCTTCCCACCTTCAGCAGATGGCGGATACCATCCGTTACGCCAGCTATGGGTACAGCGGGATCTTTGACCTGCAGAAAATCCGGGAAGACGAGTTGAATCGGCTCTACAATTTTGATCTTCTACTGGTAGATGACCTGGAAAGGATCCAGAAAAGTGTGGAGGAAATAGGACCAGCCAGCTCTCCCGCTGAGCGGGAGAAGAAGGTTGAGGGGACGGAAAGTTTTCTCGATTCTTTGGAAACGAAATTCAGCCAGCGGAAAGAATTTATGAGCCGGCCGGCCGACGGGGAACAAAAAGCCTAAAAGGAATCACAGTGCGGAAGAGCCGCAATCAAAAAGTAAGGTACCAAGGAGTTAGCGCCTTCCAGAAATCCCCCCAACCCCCCTTTATCAAAGGGGGGCAGGGGGGATTTCAGAGACGAATTTCCCAAATGGATCTTTTTTACCAAATTTAAAGAGTTTGAGCGTTAGTCGTCCAAAACAGGAGAAAGGTGCAAGGCTAAAGGAAAAAGATTTTAAGTCCCAGCTCTTTGATCCTTTATCCTTGATCCTGTCTTTCGTGCGAGGAGGAATGCATGAGTCAGTTTCTGGAAGTGATTGAGTGGTTCGACGATACCGGTCGAGAAATGGTGCATCGGATTCCGGAGTCTGGATCAGCGGAGATCAAGTTCGGAGCCCAGCTCGTTGTCCGAGAAAGCCAGGCAGCTATTTTCTTCCGAGATGGCAAAGGATATGATGTCGTCGGCCCGGGCCGCCATACCCTATCCACCCTGAACCTTCCCCTCCTGACCAAGGCCTTCAGCCTCCCCTTCGGCTTCAAGAGCCCTTTCCGGGTGGAGATTCTTTTCACCAATCTGAAGGTCTTCACCCACCTGAAATGGGGGACCAAAGAACCGGTGGCCTTCAAGGACCAGGAGCTGGGAATCGTGAGACTCCGGGCATTTGGAAACTATACCATGCGCATCATCCAGCCTCTTCTTTTTATCAATACGCTAATTGGAACCCAGGGGATCTTTTCCACCGAGGAGATTTCCGACTACCTGCGGGATGTGATCGTTTCTCGGCTTAACGACCTTCTGGGAGAGAGCTTGAAGAATATTTATGAACTGCCCCGGCAATACACAGAAATGGGGGTAGCCCTGAAGTCCCTGGTGCAGATGGATTTCCAGAAGTATGGCCTTGAGCTGGTGGACCTCTTTATCAATAGCGTTACCCCCCCGGATGAAGTCCAGAAGATGATCGATGAACGTAGCGGGATGCAAGCGGTAGGAAGCCTGGATTCTTTCTTAAAGTACAAAGCCGCCAAAGCCCTAGGGGATGCAGCCAAAGCCGAAGGGGGTGGGACAGGACCCGCAGCCGCTTCTGGAATGGGCCTGGGGGTCGGGGCCGGATTGGGCATGATGCTTCCTGGCATGCTGATGAAGAGCATGGAAGAAGGAAGCAAAACGACCCCGAGTGAGAAGAAACTCCAGTGCCCCAAGTGCCACAGCGAGATGCCCTTCGAGGCCCGATTCTGTCCTTCCTGCGGCACCCAGATCGTAAAGGTCAACAAATGTCTCCACTGCGGGAAAGACCTGCCTCTGGAAGCTAAATTTTGCATGGTCTGCGGGGCCAAAGTGGAGAAAGTCGATATCACCTGCTCCAAGTGTGGAACCAAAGCCATGCCGGGAGCCGTCTTCTGCAATCAATGCGGGGAGAAACTGTGAAAAGTAAAGTAATAAGCCCGAATAAAGGCAAACCGAATCCAAGAATTCGCAATCGAGATAGATTTCTTTTTGGACCTTAGGCACTTCGAACTTTAGGCATTTAAGGCACTCTTTTTCTGCGTTCATCTGTGTCCCTATAAAGAAATGGGCAGCCCTTCCGAATCTCAAGTTAAAATCCTCATCCATTGTCCCCAGTGCGGGGGGAACATCGCTTTCTTGGAAGAAACCCATGTGATCCGCTGCGATTTCTGCGGGTCTTCCCTGCTGGTCGGGGGGAGGGAGGGGGTCCTCCGCTATGTCCTCTCGCCCCAGATCTCCGATGCGAAGAAAGCTCAGTTCCGGGCCATGGAGCATATGCTGAGTCTGGGGAACCACTCCCCAAGAGCAGGAGAAACCCTCCTTTTTTATGCCCCTTTCTGGCGCATGCAGGGGATTGTGTACCGGTGGGTTTTCGGGCTGAAACCTATCAAGGTGGAAATCGAGGCCGGGGTCCCGCCGCCCATGGACCGTTTGAAAGTCCTCCTGAGCCGACTGATGGACCATACGATTCCAGGTTTCGCGAGCCTGGAAATCGGGCTTCCGAGTTTAGGGGTCCGGCCCCAGGCGCTGCAACTTGAACCATTTTCCAAAGAGCATCTGGAACAAAGAGATTCTTTTCTGCCGCTGGAGATGGGTCTGGAAAAAGCTCAGGAAGAGGCCGAACGTTTTGCCAACCTTTTTTTCCAGGCTGACCAATTGATTCCCGAAGTGGTCCTGCAGCACATCGTTGGAATCAATTTTTCCGTAATCTATTTTCCCCTTTGGTATGTGGAGTGCCGGCATGAAAGAGGCCGAGAAGTTGTGCTCATCGATGCGGTTGGCCAGAGCCCCGTCCAGACGATCCCCGATGGCTCCGGGATTCTTAGCAAACTACAGGGAGAGGAATCCCGCAAGTCCTTTCAATTCAGTGAACTCCGATTCTTGCCTTTTCGCTGTCCCAACTGCGGCTGGGAATTCCCTTTCCGGCCCTTGAGTGTTCTCCACCTTTGTCCCACCTGCCGCCGTCTTTTTCGGGAGAAGGACGGAGAGTGGGTGGAAATCGGCTACGGGGTGATCGCCCCGCCCGAACAGAGCTCGGGAGATAATCTTTTGTGGGTTCCTTTCTGGCGGTGTAAAACGGTGCTGGAATCTGCCGGAGAACGCATCGAAAACATGGCCGCTCTATACCGATTGGCCCCTCCACCCCGGGTGGTAAATACCGAGCGGGAGGTCCGAAGGCCTATCTATTTCTATATCCCCGCCGTGAAATTCCGTGATCCCCACACCATCCATAACCTGGGAAGCCGCCTTACCTTTGTGCAGCCGGAAATAAAAGTCGGGTCCTTCGTGGATGGCTCGCATCCCTTCGCTGCCGGAGGGAGCCTGTCGGAGAAGGATGTCCAGGAGATGGGAACGGTGATTCTCGGGTCGATGATCCCGCAGGGGAATCGGAAAGCCCGGGCCTGGATTAAAGACTGCCAGGTTGAACTCCAGGACCCCCAGATCCTGTATTTTCCATTCTCGCGCCTAGACCTCTTCTGGAAAGAGATATCCTCGGGGATTTCCTTCCAGCACAATGCCCTCTCCGAAGACCTGCCAAAAGACAACCCGTGATTCTTTGGGTCCGCTATCCCGCGGCAGAGGAGACCGCCTGGTTGCCCCTACGGAACGCTGATTATTCACTCTCCATAATAATTCGTTATTATTTGCCAATAGTATTCAAATCATAATATCCTTAAAGTTACATATATTGTCCATGGATGAAAACTAAATTAACATTTTTGTTGGTAAATCTTGACAAAATATTGACATAAGAAAATAAAACAAATAGATTTCAAGCCTTTAGAAAAAACAATTGAATCCCTTCCGATGGCAAAAGAATTGCTTTTAGGATGTATTCTAAGATTTATTTCAGACTTATAGAGAAAGAAAGGAAGGGCAAATGGGCAAAAAAAAGTTTTTCCTGATTGGGTTGGCGATCATCAGTTTCTGCTGGTTTCAATCGCTGGCCTTTGGCCAGGAATCTCTGGGATTAAGTGATCTTCAGTATACCCTCAAAATAAGGGGGGCGAGATGGGAAGCCGGGGAAAACTCCATGACCCGACTATCTCCGGAGGAGCGCCAAAAGCGAGTCGGTCTTGTCCGGCCGGTTCACACCGGTACGGAGCCTATGCTCTCATCGGAAACGCAGGCTCCTGTTGTTGAGCTTCCTGCAAGTTTGGACTGGCGGAACAATGGCGGGAATTATGTCACTCCCATCAGGAATCAGGGAGGCTGTGGAGATTGCTGGGCCTTTGCTACAACGGCGGGCCTGGAATCGAATACCCTGATGGCAAATCATACTCCAGGCACAAATTTAGATTTATCCGAACAGGTGATGGTTTCCTGCGGAGGGGCCGGGAGCTGTAGTGGCGGTTCCATCGACACGGCTTCCAACTTTATTAAAAGTACCGGCCTTCCCGTGGAGAGTTGTTATCCCTACACCGGCACCAACGGCGCCTGTTCCAATGCCTGCGCCAACTGGCAATCTTCGACGTATAGAATTTCCAGCTGGCAATATGTGGCCACAACCCAACCGACGGTGGACGGCATCAAAAATGCTCTTTCCAACTACGGCCCTCTGGTCACGACAATGGCGGTCTATCAGGACTTCTTCTCTTACCAGAGCGGGGTTTATCATTATGTGGCTGGAAGCCTGGCGGGCTACCATGCGGTTTTGATCATTGGCTATGATGATGTTGACCAGTGCTTTGTCGTCAAGAACAGTTGGGGAACCGGGTGGGGGGAGTCCGGCTTTTTCCAGATTGCCTATTCGGAGTTGACTAGTCCGGTCGGCTTTGGGGATTGGACAATCGCCTATGTGGGAACGGCCCCGTCTTGTTCCTACAGCGTCAGCCAGCCATCCCCTGCCTCCTTCGCGGCTTCGGGTGGAAGTGGAAGCGTATATGTGACCCCTTCAACAAGTACCTGCCCCTGGACCGCTGTCAGCAACGCCACCTGGGTCAAAATTATTTCGGGAGCCAGCGGAACGGGCAACGGAACCGTGACTTTTTCCGTGAATCCCAACACTGGAACTTCCAGAACGACTACTTTGACGGTTGCCGGACAAACCCTATCCGTAACCCAGGCCTCGGGAGCCACTCCCTGCACCTACTCCATTAATCCCGCCCAAGTAGGTTTTATCGCAGCTGGAGGAAACGGAAGCGTGGGGGTTACGGCCGGGAGTGGCTGTCCCTGGACCGCCAAGAGTAACGCCACCAGCTGGCTGACCACCTCTGGATCTGGGTCTGGAACTGGCACGGCCGTCTATTCGGTAGCAGCCAATGGGAACACCTCCCCTCGAACGGGTACGATCACTATTGCTGATAAGACCTTCACGGTAACTCAGGATGGGTTGCCTTGCACCTATAGCATTTCTCCTTCATCCCAGTCCTTTACTGCCACTGGTGGTCCAGGGTTTGTGACCGTAACCGCGCCCAACGGATGCACCTGGACAGCGTCAAGCATTTTGGGCTGGGCGGTGGTCAATTCCGGAAACAGTGGTTCAGGAAATGGGCAGGTCAATTATACAGTTTCAGCCAATAGCACAGCCTCACCCCGAACCGGAAATATATCGGTTGCTGGGAAAACTTTCACGATTACCCAAACCGCAGCCGCAGCCGCCCCCTCCATCTCGGTTTCTCCTACTTCCTTGAACTTCGGCTACGTGAGTATCAACGGGCCGGTCGCTAAGACTGTAATTGTTTCCAATAAAGGCACAGGCGATCTGACTATCAAATCCGTTTCTATTTCCGGAACCTATGCCCAGCAGTTCCGCCAGACGGGTAATTGCACTACCGTGGCTCCTGGATCTTCCTGTACCATTACCGTAACCTTCGCTCCAACAACCACCGGGACCAAGAGTGCTACCCTGTCGGTTTACTCCAATGACTCTGCGAAAAATCCGGTCTCTATTCCTCTCTATGGTATAGGGTTAGGATATAATAGGTATGGCCCCTGACGGATGAAGATGACTTAACTCGCCAACCAACAACCATCCCCCCTTCTCCCTTTGGAACAGAGCTAGGGGGGATGGCCATAAGGAATATAAAGCCTCCATCCATTTTTTCACTTTGCACTCCCTATTCTGTCCCCCCTCATTTGCTTCCCCCTTTTTCTGCTTTTCATGTGCGTCATTCCGGTCGGGGATGTCTTGCGCGTAGGGAGTCAGATTCGAATCACCTTCCTATACGATCGCCTCAGACCTGCCGTGAGAGCCCGCCTGGATATCCTGCGGGCTGCGGCAGGCCTTTTCTTTTGTGGGATCATGATCTGGAAGGGGGCCGATGTGGCCTGGCAGGCCTGGCTGCACAATGACCGCATGTCCACGTCGCTGGGGACGCCCATGGTCATTCCTTATCTGCTCCTGCCGGTGGGCTTTGGCCTTCTGGCGCTTCAATATGCCGTCATTCTTTCCGCCAGGAGGCCTAAATCCCCAATCCTCCCTGGTGAAGGGCCTCCTCCCCAGAAGCAACCTGAAGTTGAACAACAGTTTTAAGCAGTAAAGGATGAACCTTCGCCTTAAAAGCGGAAGCGGGCAAATCGTAAGACAGGAGACTTCCTGCCATGCAAAGGGCCCAGATGCTATCATCCGGGCCTTTTGTTCGCTGGATGATTTCCAATGGTTATCTTTAATGGATGGAGTTCTTATCTTTGGGAGCATCGACAAGCTGGGTGGCGACGGCGTCAAAATATTCTAAAAGAGGAGCAAGGAAATTCTCGAAATCTTTTTTCCCCTCAAAGTTGATCTTGGAAAAAATAGGTTCGAAGTACTTTTCATATCCCCTGTGCTGGAATTTGCGATCCGGTGTTTTCGCGGCCTCCAGAGCTTTCGCCTTTATTTCGGCAAAGAGAGCCGTCTGATTTTTCCTGGCTAAAAATTGGCGGATTTCCATCTCTGCAATTCTCTCCGCCGAGATCGTTCTCCGAGTCACTAAATATTCATCTTCCTTATCCTCTTCTTCCGCTCGACGCCTTTGTTCTTCTTCGGCCCAGAGAAGATGGCATTTCTTAAATTTTTTGCCTGAGCCGCAGGGGCAAGGAGCGTTCCTCGAAATCTGATTTAGGTTTTTAAGAATCTGCTCTTCGAAGTGATCCTGTTCTTCTTTTTGCGCCTCTTCCTTCCAGCGCTGCTGCCTTTTTTTAATATTCTCCACAGCATAAAATCCCTCCAAATCATCATGGTGACCCGGGAGCATGGGTTCGTGGTTTAAAAAGTAATCCAGGTCATCCCCGTTGACCGTATCCAGGTCGACCTCTCCTCTTTCAAATAACTCGTCGAAGAAAGGGTTAAGATCTTTTCTGCCGATTTCAGCCAGGCTTGCTATGAGATCGGCTCGGACCTCTGGATGGGTATCAGGGTCCTTGATGATTTTCAGGGCAAAGTCCTCAATCCTTTTCTTTTCTTCCGGATAGGCTTCCCAGAAATTCCATAAACCAGTCAATTCGCTGCTAACCGCTAGGCTCTCTGACTCTTTAGACTCCTCTATGAACTCCATTAGCCTCGGAATCGCTTCTTTGCCCAGGCGCAGATAGCATTCCGGTAGTGCCTCCCAGGTCCAGTCAATATCGAATAGGTTGCCGAATTGACTGGCAGAGAGGAGAGCGTCGAAGGCCTTTATATCGCCAAGAATTCCCAAGATATAAATTGCATGGACGATGGCCCAGAACTTCTTGCCTTCCGCCTGATAGTTTTTTCGTTCCTGTAGAACCCGGGTGAGGAAGGGAATGACAACATTGCGCCGCTTTTTCGCCTCTTCGATATAATCCATCCCCAGGCGGTCTTCCTCGGTGAAAATGAGATCAAGGAATTTCTCGTCAGAAAGATCGGCAAACATTTCAGTTCCTCATGAAGGGAAGCGTTAAAAGCCTTATATCACGGGGGAACAGAGACTACAAGTAGGCCAGGCCCCCACCCCCATTTTTCGATAATGAGTGAAAAATTGTGGTATTCAAAGTGATCCTAAGCCCAGGCCGAAAGGGTGTTATGCCCATCATCACAAGGCAATGGTTCCTTTCATCGGCCAAGGCGGAATGCCCAGGGATCCAACGCGCAGAGAGATGTAGAGGCCAGCCCCAGCGCCTGCCCGATTAATGAATACCGCCGTCCCATTTTGCGGAAAGGAGGTATGCCTTTGCCGGAAGATTCTATCCCGCCGGTGCTAATGGGCATAACACCCTTTCGGCCTGGGCCAAGAAAAAGTGATTCTCAAGACTGGGGGTGGACAAGGGGCAGACCCGATACGGTTTAGGTTTCAAGTCACCCGCATCTCAAAGACTAGATACGAATCATTTAGGTCCCGGTTACGGAGCCGGTCACCAGACCGCTCAGGAGGTGGCGGCGGAAACAGTAATAGAGGATGACCGGGGGAATCGAGTAGAGGACCGATTCGGCCATGAGGAGGTTCCAGGGAGGGCTATCCGTGGCCAGGAAATTCCCCATGGCGACCGGAATGGTGATATTGGTTTCACCCGAGAGGAACAAGACCACGTATAGATATTCATTCCAGGAATAAAGGAAGGCGTAGGTGGCAATGGCGACCATGGGTGGCAGGATGAGCGGCAAGTAGATGCGGAAAAAGATAGCTAACGTTCCCGCCCCATCGATGGCCGCCGCCTCGTCAATATCCGGCGGCACAGTCTTGCCGTAGTCCCAGAGGATCCAGACCGCATAGGGGGAGGTAAAAGTGATCATCGCCAGGATCACGGAGAGCTTGGTTCCCAGCAAGTCATAGTCGGCCATGAGCTTGAAGAACGGGATGGATAAAAAGGACGCGGGAATAATATAGGTGAAAAGCGTCATGCTGGATATGATTTGGCTGCCCCGGAAGCGGATCCGCGCCAAGGCAAAGCTGCCCAAGGTGCCCACGATGACTACGGCCGCAGTAGTCAGCAAGGCAATGATCACGCTGTTATAGAGCTGAATCCAGAACTCACTGACCAGGTAGTTGCTTTGATGGATTGTATGGCGGTAGTTTTCCAGGGTTGGCTGGGGCACGTAAAGGCGCGGTTTGAAAAGGTCCTCCTCGGGCACCAGGGAAAGGGTGATCATGTAATACACCGGGAAGATCGTCCACACCAGAAGGAGGCTGCCAACAGCGTAAAAAGCAAACTTTCGCCAACCGTGGAGGCGCATAAAAACTCCTACTTGACCTTGCGAATCAAAATAAAGATGAACAACAGGGTTACGGGCAGCGCAGTGAGGAAAGTACCCACTCCCCAGTCAATCTTGCCCATTTGAAAAGTATACCGATAAGCCAGCGTAGACAGGACATGGGTCGAATCACCGGGTGCTCCCCCGGTCATGATCTTGATGATGACGAAGTCACCCAGGGTGAAAACCATGGATAAAAGAATGCAAATCAAGTAGAGGTTCCGGAGCATGGGAAAGGTAATGTAACGGAATTTCTGGAACGGCGACGTCCCGTCAATGTCGCCCGCCTCGTACAGCTCTTTGGGAATTCCACGCCGTCCGGCTACAAAAATCAAGGTCCAGAAGGGAAGGTATTTCCAGATGTGGTAGGTAATGGCTGCAGCCAGCGCCGTGGGCCGGCGCACCAGCCAGGGGTAGCCTTCGAAACCAAAATCGTTCAGGATCTTGTTCACAATTCCCCACTGGCCGTTCAGCATCCAACGAAAGGCCAAAATCCCGGGAAGAGAGGGAATAGCCCAGGGAAGCAGGAAGATCCCTCCCAGAATCTTGGTGAACCGGTGGTCGGTGCTGAATAGGGATGAAAGAGTCAGCGCCAGGACCATCTTGATGTTCACCGCCAGCCCCACAAAGATCACCGTATTCCAAAGGGTTTGAATGAAGATGGGGTCCGAGAAGATGGAGGTGTAGATGTCCCAATCCAAGCCCAAGTAGATCTCGTAGAGCATCGGGTAGATGACCAGGAAGAGGAAGATAAGGATGAGGGGTGAGCAGAAGGCGATCCCCAGGCGGGCCTTCCGTCCCCAGCGTTCAGGGTGAGGAACAACTGCTGGAGCAACAGAGACGGGGGCAGTTTGGGACATGGGAAAAACTCATGTAAAATCCCCCCTCGCCCCGCTTTATTAAAGGAGGGTTGGGGGGATTTGAAGACAGTTATTTCCAGCCCTTGAAAATCGTCTGGATACGGTCTATCGCCTCGTCCGCTGCCTTTTCATTGGTCCACTTCTCCGTCACCACCCGGGACATGGCCTTGCCCCAGACGTTCTCCGTGTATACCTGGGAATAAGCCGGGTGATAGCTATAGTAGAAGGGACGGGTCGGGTAGTTCAAATGCTGATCCGTCGCTACCGGGACATGCGGATCTTTGGGATTGGTGAAGAAGGGATCCGCGGCAACATCCTTGAAAGAGGGGAACCAGCGGCCATTCGAAGCGGTCACATAGGCCGTGAAGTTCTTCGGCTCCAGCACATATTTGATGAACTTCTTGGCCAGGCCCTGCATTTTCGAATCTTTGGGGATGATGATCGGTTTCACCGATACCAGATAGGGGTAGGCTTTGCCGTCCACCGGAGACGTGGGCTGGAGAATGGACCCAATCTTGTTGTAATAGTTGTCCTTGTTGGTGAAAAATTGGGCGCCCGGAATAGAGATGGACGGGTTGGGGGTCATGACCACCGTTTTGTTGGCGAAATTCACATTGTTGTCAGCATCGGTCCAGGTCAGGGCGTCCGGGGGGACATAGCCTTCGCTGTAAATGCTGGTGAAAAAAGTTAGGGTTTTTATAATGGCCTCACGGTTCTTGGCTTCGCTGGCGATCACTTTCCCTTCAGGCGACAGGACTTCGCCGTGGTACGCCAGGAGATACTGTTCGAAGTTGTAAAAAGTGTCCGTGGACCGGCTGGAAGAGGTCATGCCAATCCCGTAGACTTTTCCATATTTCGCCGGATCCTTCTTACGCAAGCTGTCCTGGACTTTTTTCCAGAAGCCCCAGTATTCGTTCCAAGTCATAGGGATCTTCTTGGGGTCGGGGTCAAAGCCCGCTTCCTGCACCATGTCTTTCCAGTAGTGCGATCCCAGAGCCTGCGCTTCAATGGGCACCGAATAGTAGCTCCACTTCTTGGCAGTCTTATTGTACATCCAGGCAGTCTTGAGGTGGGATTCCAGGTATCGGGGTTTCAAATCCTTGATAAGATCGGAGACATCCGCTAACTGACCTTCCCAGGCAAACTTGGGAGCGATCTGCCAGTCCGTAAAGAAGCAGAAGGCAACATCCGGCACCCGGTGGGCGATGAGGGCACTGATAATCTTGGGGCCCAAGTCGTCCTGGATGGTGAAGGTCAATTCTACGTCCACGTTGTTCTGCTTGGCGAACTCGGCGGCAACCTTCTGCATCCCTTCGTCCTCTTCTTTGTAATACCCCTTGTTCCACCAGACAACCAGTTTGTCCTTCGCATACGCCACCCCACCGAGGCCAGGCCCGGTAAGAGCTAGGGATAGGCAGATGGCAATGACCCAGGGTACATAACACCGTACGCTTCGTTTCATCACTCTCCTCCTTTCTCTATTTAAGGACAGAAAATGGATATTACGGCTGGTATTTTACGTAATCCAGAAGGGACATGTCAATCCCTTTATTGGCTAAGGATCTATCGGCTTTGGACTTCCTTTTTCGGGGTAGCCTTTAGCCGGTCAAAGGATCGCGGGGTGTTCAATAAATATATTCCCATGAACCGCCCCGAAAGACGACTCCGTTAAATCAAATGGGGATTAAAAATTTTATAGGGGGAACAACCTTCTCAGCCCCGTATGCGACCCTTGCTTTTGGGGTTAAAAAAGTCGTTGAGCCAATCCCCTACCAAGCTGAGGCTTAAAACGGTGAAGAAAATGGCCAGTCCAGGAAAGGTCACCGCCCACCAAGCCTGCCGGAGGTAAACTCTGGAAGACCCGATCATGAATCCCCAGCTCATTACGTTCGGGTCGCCTAAACCAAGAAAGCTCAGGCCGGCCTCGAAAAGGATCGCCACCCCCACGCCAAGGGAAGCATTCACAATCATAGGAGGTAAGGCATTCGGGAGGATTTCCCGGAGAATGATTCTCAGGCTCCTGGAGCCCAGGGCTTTGGCCGCGGTGACGAAATCTCGCTCTCGCAGGGAAAGAAATTCTGCCCGTAAGATCCGGGCCGTTCCCGTCCACGTGGAGATGCTGATGGCGACGATAATCGTACCGAGAGTCGGCTGAAAGAGAGCCACTACGACCATGGCCAGGAGGAAGGAAGGAATCACCTGGAAGAACTCTGTTACCCTCATCAGGGCTTCTTCAACCATCCCTCCGAAGTACCCGGCCAGGGCCCCGAAAAAAATTCCGATGGTCATCATCATCGCGGCGGCGGTGAAGCCTACGAGGAGAGAGGTGCGGGAGCCTTGAATGATTCCAGCCAGAACATCTCTGCCCAGATAGTCCGTTCCCAGAAAGAATTTTCCTCCGGGGGCAAGGAATTTTCTCCCCAACATTTCAAAGGGGTTTACCGCGTAGAGAAAAGGCCCGATCAAAGAAGTGAGCAACACCAAGGTCAAAATGACAAGACCCAACAAGGCCGCTTTGTTTTTAAAATGGCGGCGCCAGAAAAGAACCAGAGGGGTAGGCCGGGTTGTTTCTCTTTCTAGCGCAGGCATTATTTCCTGATATCGGTTCATAAAAATTCACCGGCGCCGGATCCGGGGATCGAGGACCCCGTAGAGAATATCCGTCACCAGGTTGGCGACAATGACCAGGGACGAGGAGAAAATGAGGATTCCCATGATGAGGGGATAATCCCTCCGGAGGATGCCGTCAAACATGAGACGGCCCATCCCCGGCCAGCTGAAAACGGTCTCCACCAGCACGGCCCCGGCGATGAGGTATCCGAATTGCATCCCGGCGATGGTGACCACAGGAAGAACGGCATTCCGCAGAGCATGTTTGTAAACCACTTTTCGTTCGGAAAGCCCCTTGGACCTGGCGGTGCGGATGTAATCGGACCCCAGGACCTCGAGCATACTAGTCCGGCTCATCCGGCTGTATTGAGCGATATAGATGATGGCCAGAGTCGAGGCAGGCAGCACCAGGTGGCGGAGAACGTCCTTTAGCGTTTCCCCCAAAGTCCCCTCCAAACCTGCCGTAACCATGCCATGCCCGGGGAAGACGGGAAAATAGAGGGAAAAAATGAGAATCAGCATGATTCCCAGCCAGAAGGCCGGCATGGCCCACCCCATGAGGGAAAAGACAGTAATGAAGGCGCTGGAAACCGAAGTGGGACGCTGGGCGACGATGACCCCGGTTAATACGCCGACGGCAATCGCCACGAACATCGAGGTAAGAATGAGAAGGGCTGTCGCCGGGATCTTTTCCAGAATCAATTCCAGCACCGGCTTTCCCTGGAAGTAAGAGAACCCAAAATCCCCCGTAAGAATCTTCTTTCCGTAAATCCAGAGCTGTTCGGCAAGGCTCTTGTCCAGTCCAAATTCCTTGCGAACCGCCTTTAGAATCTCCTCGGTGGCTCCCCCCGACTCTCCGATGTAAACCATCGCCGGATCTCCGGGGGCAAGGTGGAGGAGGGAAAAATTCAGGACCACGATTCCCACGATCACGGGGACTGCCTGAAGCATTCGGCGAAGGATGTACCAACCGAGGGAATGAGAACCCAAGAATCGGCCCTTTACTCAAATTTGTCCCCAGTGAAGGAGACAGAAAAATGAGGAAATGAATTCCCGCCCCTTCTCCATTAAAGGGAGAAAAATTCGCCCCCCTTATCCAACTTTTCCCTTTTTCCAGAATATGGTGTCATAGGGATTCAGGGGGCCCCAGACGTCCATGGGCAGGCCATCGAACTCTTTGTTGTATAGCAGATAGTAACCGTAATCCAGGTACCAGATGATCGGCAATTCATCCACCAGAATCTCCTGTACCCGGTTGTACAGACGCTTCCGTTTTTCGAAGTTTTGCTCCACCTGGGCATCCGCGAAGAGCTTGTCCACTTCGGGGTTGCTGTAACCCATCGTATTGGTCCAGATGAGCTTCTTGATATTGGGAGAGATGTACATTCGCTCGATTCCGATGACCGGGTCGGGGTAGTCGAAGACGATGTCCAGGGTGATGTCGTAATCCCAGCCGGCAATCTTGGCTGCCCAGCTCGGGAAATCCGGGGTGGCGCGGAGGATCGCATTGATGCCCACCTTTTTGAGCTGCTCGCGCAAGTATTCGCAGGTGCTCTGGTTCGCCGGGTTTCCGGGAATCCAGTCGATGGTCAGCGGAAAACGCCACCCATCACTTTTTTTCTTGAACCCGGCTTCATCGAGGAGCTGATTGGCTTTCTCCAGGTTGTATTCGTATTTCGGGACGTTGGGGTTGTAGAAGGGATTGGTGTTACGGAAGGGGCCGGTGGCCGGCGCTCCGAATCCCATGGCGATCTCCTGGAGGATGAAATTCTTATCTATCGTATGAGCGATGGCTTTTCGAACCTTCTTGTCACTCAAGGGCGGTTTCCTCAGGTTGATGGCGAACCAGACCCGGGCACCGATGGCCTCGAATCCTTTCTCCGTCATGCCGATCTGGGGCAGCTTCTCCAGCCGACGGGCATCATCCGGGCCAATGTAGGAAAAAGGAACCATATGGATGGACCCCGATTCCATGGCTACCGTGCGGGCACCGGCGTCAGGAATGAATTCCAGTATGATACGGTCTAAATAGGGTCTCCCCTTGCGGAAAAAATTCTCATACCGTTCCAGGATAATATGCTGCCCTTTCTTCCATTCTACAAATTTGAAAGGACCCGAACCGACCGGTTTGACGTTGGCCGGGTTCTGACGGATTTCGCCCTGACCATATACGTGTTTCGGAATGATAGGCAGGAGTAAAGGATGAGTGGCCGCCAAAAAAGCAGGATAGGGATGTTTCAGCTTGAAGACCACCGTGTAGGGATCCGAGGTGTCCACTTTGTCCACGGCGCGGAACATAGCCACCCCAAAGGGGTGATTCTTGCTAACGGTCTCCATGGAGAAGGCGACATCCGCGGAAGTAATGGGTTTCCCGTCGTGAAAGGTCGCGCCTCTTTCTAGCTGGAAGGTATAGGTTTTCCCATCGGCGGAGACTTCCCACTTTCGCGCCAGGTAAGGTCTAGGCTTGAAGTTTTCGTCAAACTGAAGCAACCCCGCAAAAAGCTGCAGTCCAGGCACACCCGTAGGGGTGCCGGAGACAATGGCCGGGTTCAGATGAGTGGGCTCAAGATAGACAATTTTAAAAGTGCCCCCTCGGGGGATCTTTTTCTCTTGAGCCATGGCCGCAGGGTAAACCCATGCCAAGGCGACCAGCAAAATAAGGGTCCCCATAAAAAGGCGTTTCCTGTTTTCCGGTCTGGCGAATTCCATAATTCTCTCCTTTTTAATCGAATGCTTATTTATATTAAAGTTGAGTGGGAACGGAGGCCGTGATTCGGAATACTCGTCAAGGAAATCAGGTTTCGGTAGAAATCAAAAGCCCTGCCTATTGTGTAAGAATTCATAGCATATTAGATTAACTGAGTCAAGGTAAGTTGGCCATCGGCCTCCCTCCCCTTTGGGCGAAAGGTAGAAAATGGATCCATTCGGTCTGCAGGGTGGACAGGTCCTTATTATTTTATATTGCGCCCCGTCCCGATTCTTGTTTTAATATTTTAATCTTGGCCTATGAGCGGATAAAAGGAGACCGGACATGTTGAAATCTCCAGAAGAGCGACTGGATACCGAAACTATACGGCAGTATGAAACCGATTATGTTCTTTATCCCTGGGTAGCGCAAAAAGGGTTAAATCCGGTGATTATGGACCACGCCAAAGGAAATTATTTTTATGATTCCTCCGGCAAGCAGTATTTAGACTTCACCTCCATGTTTGTCTTTAGCAATCTGGGCCATGCAGATGAGCGGGTGGTTGAAGCGATTTCCCGGCAGGCGGCCCGTCTTCCTACCGCAGCCTCCCCTTTCGCTACGGAACCCAAGGCGCGCCTGGCCAAACTCTTGGCGGAAATCACTCCGGGGGACATCAAGCGGACCTTCTTTTCCACCAGCGGAGCCGAGGCCAACGAAGGAGCCATAAAACTGGTCCGGATGGCTACCGGGAAAGAAAAGATCATCGCCCGCTACCGCACCTACCACGGCTCAACCTTCGGAGCGATGGCCCTTTCCAACGACTTCCGCAATTGGGCCTGCGAGCCTTCCATTCCCAGCGTCATCCACTGTCTGGACCCCTACTGCTACCGCTGTCCCTTCGGTTTAACCCATCCGAACTGCGACCTACAATGTGCCCAACACGTGGAGGATGTAATCCGGTTTGAAGGGGGGGCCAAACGGGTCGCCGGCTTTATCGCCGAAACGATCGTTGGGGCCAACGGAATTATTGTTCCCCCTGACGGATACTGGCAGAAGGTCAGGGAGATCTGTAACAAGTATGATGTACTGATGATGTGCGACGAAGTAATGGTGGGCTTCGGGCGCACGGGGAAATGGTTCGCCATTGAACACTGGGGCGTTGTTCCCGACGTTATCACGATGGCTAAAGGGATCACCAGCGGTTATGTTCCCCTGGGTGCTACCAGCATGCGGGACTGGGTGGCGAAGGCCTTCGAAAGTAATGCCTGGGTGCACGGGCATACGTACAGCGGGCATACGCTGGCCATGGCTGCGGGGATTGCTACCATCGAGGCCTATAAGGCCGACGGGTTGATCCAGAGGTCGGCGGAGATGGGCAAATACCTTAAGCAGAAGGCCCTAGAGCTGAAGGAAAAGCATATCAGTATAGGCGACGTGCGCGGAAAGGGACTGTTCGTGGGCCTTGAACTGGTGAAAGACCGGAAGACCAAAGAACCGATTCACGACGGTTTGGTAGAAGGATCGCGGCCGCCGACGGCAAAAATGAAAGTGCTGGCCCAGGCATTGAAGGAAGGGGTCTATTGTCTTCCCGGTTCGGTCAGTGTGATCATGATGGCCCCTCCCCTGACCGTAACCAAAGAGGAGATCGATTTTGCGCTGGAAGTCTTTGATAAAGCCCTGACGATTGCTGATGCGGAAGCAAAGGGCTGAAACCAACTCTGCGCAGTCTTTGCTCGTGAAGGAGAAAAATTAGATGACTGAAGATCACAGCCTTTTCCCAGACGTCGTTTATATCAACGGCACCGTCATCACCATGGATGACCGGAACACGAAAGCCGAAGCCGTGGCCGTTAAGGAAGACAAAATCGTCGCTGTAGGCTCTGCAGCTTCCATACAAAAAATGGTCGGGCCCGAGACCCGACGGGTGGATCTTACGGACAAGACCTTGCTTCCGGGCCTGAGCGAACCCCATAACCACTTTGGAGTGTATGGGGCACTCACTCTCCGCTCGGTTTCGCTCCAGAGTCCGCCGGTCGGAACAGTCAAGAACATGAAGGAATTGATCGAAGCGCTCCGGGAAAGGGCGAGTGGTACACCCCGGGGGCAATGGGTTTATGGCCGCGGCTATGATGATACCCTCCTGGCCGAAAATAGACATCCAAATCGCTCCGATTTGGACAAAGCCTCCCAGGACCACCCCCTTCTGATCGTGCATGTCTCCGGGCATTTGAGCGTGGCCAATACCAAGGCGATGGAGATGGCGGGTATAGGCAGAGATACCTCCCAACCGACTGGTGGGGTAATCCGCAAAGATCCTCGAACGGGTGAGCCGGACGGAATCCTGGAAGAGATGCCGGCTCAATACCTCGTGGCCCGGCTTCTTCCTCCCATCACGATGGAACAGCGGTTGAATGGGATAGTCATGGCTTCCGAAAACTATCTCCAAGTGGGGGTCACATCCTGCAGCGATGCGGGCGTGAATTTCCCCGGAGTCGGGAGCTGCGAGGAAATTGTAGCTTATCAAAAGGCTGTGAATCAGGGATTATTGTCTCTCCGCATCACCATGATGATCGGGGTGGATTTCCTGTTGGGAGCCGGGGGAAGAAATCCCTCCTTCCTCACTGGATTCGGAAATGATCGCCTGAAGATCGGTCCGGCCAAGATCATCGTGGATGGGTCCATCCAGGGATACACCGGGTGGCTGGCTAAACCATACTACGTACCGTTCAAGGGGGAAAAAGATTATCGAGGCTACCCCGTGACGCCGCCGGACAGGCTGAATAAGTTGATTGTGGAAGCTCACCAAGCGGGGTTCCAAATAGCCGCTCATGGGAACGGAGATGCGGCCATCGATGCCATCCTGCATGCCTATCAACTGGCCCAGAAGGAATACCCCCGCCCCGACGCCCGCCACCGCATTGAGCACTGCCAGACCGTCCGGGAAGATCAGCTGGATACCATGGCTGAGCTCGGCATTACCCCCTCCTTCTTCGTCTCCCATACCTTTTACTGGGGAGATCGGCATAAAACCATCTTCCTTGGACCGGAACGGGCGAAGAGGATCAGCCCCCTGAAATCCGCGCTGAAGCGGGGGATCAAGCTTAGCATGCACTCCGATTGCCCGGTAACGCCCGTATCGCCCCTATTTTGTGTTTTCGCCGCCGTCAACCGGGTGACTACCGGAGGAAACGTGTTAGGCCCGGAATTTTGCCTGACTCCGGAGGAGGCGCTGCGGGGGGTGACCATTGATGCCGCCTGGCAAACGTTCGATGAGAAGATAAAAGGCTCCGTTGAGCCGGGTAAGCTGGCGGATTTTACCATCCTCTCTGAAAATCCCCTCACCGTATCGCCAGAAAGAATCAAAGACATCAAGGTTGAAGAAGTGATCATCGGCGGGAAGAGCGTTTATCGGGCAGGTTAAATTATGGGAGAGGAAGGATAGCGGATTGAAAAACCATCGGGGCAATTCATGAATTGCCCCGATGGTTCTGATTTCAATAGCCCCCGTACTTCAGAAGAGCCCGGTTCATGGCCAGGACGTTCTCGGGTTTACAGTAACCGGCAAGGCTATTGGAGCTGGCCAGGATGTATCCTCCGCCAGGACCAACCTCTTGAATCCGTTTCTTCACTTCCGCTTCCACTTCTTCAGGGGTCCCCTGAGTCAGGGTGTAATGCAGATCAATATTCCCCACTAAACAAACTCGGCGACCGTACTTCTTCTTCAGTTCGTTAATGTCCATGGCATTGGGCTCAATATTGGCTATCCCATTCATGCCCAGGGGTAGAAGATCATCCAGGATGGGCAATAGGTTCCCGTCGCTGTGGTAGATCCAGGGAATCTTGATTCTTTCGGTCACTTTTTTCATGCGGGGGAGAAAGATCTCGCGAATCATTTTGGGAGAGAACATGGGGCCTTGTTTCCAGGCTAAATCCTCGGGGACGATCATGAAATCGAACCCCAGGTCATTGATCTTGGGAACCGCCTTGCAGGCCCAGTCGATAAACATGTCCAGGAGCTTCAGGACGAGACCGGGATTTTCGTAAAGCATCAGGCTGAAGTGTTCGATGCCCATGCTCAAATAGGTGTTGCTGATCCCCATGCGCGTGGTAATGCCCAACGCTTTATTGCTTCCGCGGTAGCGGGAGACAAAATCTCTGGCCGGCTGGTAGAATTCCTCTGATTCCGGGTCGGGTAAAACGATTTTTTCTAGGTCGGCTTCCGTCTTGATCAGACCATCGACGATGATGTCCATCCCTTCGAAGTTCTGGCTCTTGACGAAGCGGGGCGGAGCGACGCTGAAGTTTAAATTATCCAGAGCAAGGACTTCCAGGACTGCGGGAGGGATCCTCGCCCCGGGCATGGAGAAGAGCTGGGTAACATTCGCTTTCTCAAAGTCCGACCTCTGGAGAAGCTTTTCGGCCAGCTTGTTGTGCACACTGCTCTCAACCCAGGGGACCCGGTCGGGTTGTTTCAGCTTGAGGGCCGCCAGGACCCTTTCTTTTGAGGTCATTTTCCCCTCCTGATTAAAAAATGAATGATGGAGAAAGTTACCATGGGTTACTTCATTATTTTTTCCTACCAGAGAAGCGGAGAGGAGTCAAGCCGTTTTCCTTGCCGTTTTCCTTGCCGGTTTCCTTCTCATTCGCCTCGTTTGGAAACTTGCAGAAGGTGCGGTGGGTAGATGGCAGTCGATCTTATAATCAAGGGGAATCAAATTTGATCCTATAATACCATAAAAATCTACAAGATTTCATCAGGACTGGACAGCTTCGGGTGCTCAAACCCGGTGCCTCCAAGATTCGATTTGGCCAATATTGATCCGTTCATCTCTTATTAGATTCAGGTACCAGCAGGGTTTGCAGTCAAGGTGAGGAAACAAGGAGCGGACGCAGACCTGATCGGCGGAGGAGTCAAAATAAATTTCGCGTTTTCCACTCTTCAGTTTAACCGCGTAATAGCGCGAGATGGTTACGTATCCGTATGGGTTCCGGCTGTTCGGGATCTTGTACCGAACTGAAACCTAATCGCCGACGTATACGATCGTCAGCAACACGGCGGTAATTATCAGAATGCGTTTCATATAGGTCTTTGGTGAATTCCAGGATCATTTATATCATTTCAGTGAAATTCCTCGACCTGCTAAGGACTGAAATTGATCTTCCATATCTTCTAAAAAATGCCATCTCTTGCTTCCTTCATAATAACATTGGGGCACTACTGGCCTTACATTTATATTGAAGAGGGAGTGGTGCGGGACAATCTTCGTCCTTCCCTCTTGCCCTTGAGCCAGATCCGGAAGCGATCCAGGTAGAGGTATATCACCGGCGTGGTGTAGAGGGTCAGCATCTGGCTGAAGATCAGCCCGCCCACGATGGTAATGCCCAGGGGTCGCCGCAGCTCGAATCCCACCCCTCTACCCAAGGCCAGAGGAAGCCCCCCGAGGAGCGCCGCCATCGTAGTCATCATGATCGGACGGAATCGCAAGAGGCAGGCCTCATAAATGGCATCAAGGGGAGCTTTCCCGTCCCTGCGCTCCGCCTCCAGGGCAAAATCGATCATCATGATGGCGTTCTTTATCACGAGCCCAATCAGTAAAATGATGCCAATTAAGGCAATGATGGAAAGGTCTGTGCGGCAGACCAAAAGGGCGACCACCGCTCCCACCCCCGCCGACGGGAGGGTGGACAGAATGGTAATCGGATGGATGTAGCTTTCATAGAGGATGCCGAGCACGATATAGACCGCGATCAGGGCGGCCAGGATCAAATAGGCTTCGTTAGCCAGTGAGGCCTGAAAGGCCTGGGCCGTCCCCTGGAAACTGCCCCGGATGCTGGCCGGCATCCCCATCTGCCGCATGGCCGATTCGACCGCCTTTACCGCATCCCCAAGGGCGACCCCGGGGGCCAGGTTAAAGGAGACCGTCACCGCTGGAAACTGACTTTGGTGATTAACGGCGAGTGAGGTCGATTCACTCTTAAAGTGGGCGAATGCGCTGAGCGGTACCATGGCCCCGCTGGAAGAGGGCAAATAAATGTCCCGCAGCGTTTCGGGGTTCTGCCAGAACATCGGTTCGACCTCCATCACCACGTGGTACTGGTTTAAAAGGGTATAGGTAATCGATACCTGCCTCTGGCCGAAGGCGTCATACAGGGTATCGTCTATAAGCTGCGGGGTGATCCCCAGGCGGGAAGCCGTTCTACGGTCGATTACCACCGAGTTTTGCAGCCCTTTATTCTGTTGATCACTGTTCACGTCGGCCAGCTGGGGCAGCATGCGCATCCGCTGGAACAAGCGGGGAGCCCACGCGTTGAGCTCGGTAAGGTTGTCTCCCTGGAGCGTGTACTGGTAAAGAGCGTTACTCATCCTCCCCCCGACGCGCAATTCCTGTTGGACCTGGAGATAGGTCGGCGCGCCCGGGACCTGAGCGAGCTTTCTGCGAAGCCTGGCGATTACCTGCCCCGCCGGGGTCTTTCTCTCATCGAAAGGTTTCAACGATAGAAAGATGCGGGCGGTGTTCGTGGTGGTGGTGCTTCCGGTAAAGCCCTGGGCAAACTCGACATCGGGATCGCTCCGGATGATTTCCACCACCTGGGACAACTTTTCGCTCATAGACTGAAAGGATATGTCCTGTTCTGCCTGAATGCCCCCAAACAGCCGACCGGTATCCTGCTCGGGGAAAAAACCTTTCGGGATGATGGCAAAAAGGACAACGTTGGTCGCGATCGTCACCAGGACCAGGGTAAGCATAAAACCGGAGTGGCGGAGGGCCCAGCCAAGCGTCACCCCGTAGTAGCGCTGCATCCCGCGAAAAATCCGTTCACTCGCTCGGTACCAACGTCCATGAACTTCGGCTTGGTTAGCCCGAAGGAGCCTGGCGCACATCATCGGGGTTGCGGTCAGGGACAACAGCAGCGAAACCGCTACGGCCACTGATAGAGTCATCGCGAACTCGCGAAACAGGCGGCCGACCATACCGCCCATCAAGAGGATGGGGATGAAAACCGCAACCAGAGAGGCGCTCATGGACAGGACGGTGAAAGCGATCTCCTTGGAGCCCCGCAGTGCAGCCTCAAGAGGAGGCAGCCCATTTTCCATGTACCGGGTGATATTCTCCAGGACAACAATGGCATCATCCACCACAAACCCCGTGGCAATGGTGAGCGCCATCAGCGAAAGGTTATCCAAATTGTACCCCAGGAGATACATCGCACCGAAAGTGGAGATGAGAGAAACCGAGACGGCCACGCCGGGGATGGCCGTGGAGCGAAGATTCCTCAAAAAAATGAACACCACCAGAATCACCAACCCGGCGGCAATGATCAGGTTTATCTCCACATCACGCAGGGAACCCCGAATGGGGGGGGTCCGGTCCATGGTGATGGAGAATTTGATTCCTCCAGGCATGACGGCTTCGAGCCGCGGTAACAGGTTGCGGACTCGGTCGACAGTCTCAATGATATTGGCATCAGGCTGACGGAAAACGACCACCATCACGGACGGCTTTCCGTTTACCACCCCTTTCGCCCGCAGGTCCTCCACAGAATCTTCCACCAAAGCCACATCTGTCAGCTGAACCGCAGCCCCTGCCCGATAGCTCACGATCAGGTCCCGGTACTGTTCAGCACCCTGGAGTTGGTCGTTGCTCTCAATTTCCCAGTTTTTCTCCCCGTTCCCCAGCTGCCCCTTGGGCCGGTTTAAACTCGTGCTCGCCAGCATGCCACGCACATTTTCGAGACTGATCCTGTATTTGTTCAAGGCCGCCGGGTTTAGTTCCACGCGGACAGCGGGAAGCGAGGAGCCCCACACGAACACCTGCCCGACCCCCCTCACCTGGGACAATTTTTGCTGCAGAATGGTCGACGCCGCATCGTACATTTGCGCCGGTCCTATCGAGTCGGAGGTGAGGGCAATGATGAGGATGGGCGCCTCCGAGGGGTTGACTTTGCGGTAGATCGGGAGGCTGGGCAGGTTCGGCGGCAGATAGCCCCGGGCCGCGTTGATCGCCGCCTGAACATCCCGGGCTGCCCCGTCGATGTTGCGGTTGAGATCAAATTGCAGCACAACGCTGGTTGAGTTTCGATTACTGGTAGAAGTCATCTCCGCTACGCCGGCGATGTGCCCGAGCTGGCGCTCCAGGGGTGCGGCGACTGAAGTGGCCATCGTCTCCGGGTCAGCTCCGGGTAGAGTGGCAGATACCTGGATTGTGGGAAAATCCACGTGAGGCAGAGGAGAAACCGGTAACAGCGGAAAAGCAACCATTCCTGCGAGGGCCAGTGCAAGGGTTAACAGGGTCGTCCCGACCGGTCGATGAATGAAAGCTGCCGAAATGCTCATGGGAGTTGGGTAAAGTTCGCGATCCCGTCTCTATCTTGGGAACGCTGGCGCATCCTCCTGGCCAGCCGATCAAAGGC
>Ga0187865_1000836_pt1 | contig 40128 bp, 29 predicted proteins | sample June2016WEW_11_1_2_FD_132989 | JGI IMG/M metagenome (GOLD analysis project Ga0187865, IMG submission 132989) | Peatland microbial communities from SPRUCE experiment site at the Marcell Experimental Forest, Minnesota, USA - June2016WEW_11_100 | ecosystem: Environmental > Terrestrial > Soil >...
AAAGCCAGGCCGGCAACCCACGCGGTCATCTCTCTTCCGGCCATGAAGAAGTCTTCGCCCGTGTTGGCCCGCCCCTTCAGGTAAAACCCGATGGCCAGCACCAACACGAAGTAAAAGACAATGATCACCAAATCAACGGGGGATAGATGCACCAATCGATGAACGTCAAGAAAAGCAAAGGCGGCTGTCATGGGGTCCTAAGGAGTCTCCAGTCCGGGATTAAGAAGATACTTTCCCTGGAGTTTGATGTCCGCGGACGAACTTCCTACAAGAATTGAAAATTCACCAGGTTCGGCACTCCAATCGTGCTTCCTTACATCGTAGAATGAAAATGCCCGTTGGTCGAGCGCCACCCTCAGTTGCTTTGACTCGCCCGGCCGCAGATTCACCTTTGCGAAGCCTCTCAAATCCTTCTCCGGCCGCGGGACACTCGCGTGCGAATCACCGAGATAGACCTGGGCGGCGCGCTTCTCGGTGTCCGCACTCGCGGCCTTCGGCGTCCGCGCGGAAACAATGCTGCATAGAAAGAGCAATGCCAAAGCGACTGTGCCGGCTCGCCTTGCCCAAGCGCTTTTCCTTGCCGCACTCCGAACCATGAAGCGTCTCCTAATTTTCTTCCACGATCGCTGCGTCCCATGCCTTCAGCGCCAGCGCTTGCCCGTGGCTCAAATTCGTGTGAGAGAGCAGCTCCGTGCCCGCTGCATAGGAATAATTCAGTGTCTGCGGAGAGCTGGAATAGTTCAGGTAGAAGTGCAGCGTCTTTCCATTGCGGTTTTGGCCATGCTTCACGCGCACGCTCGCCGGAAGATCCTGATCCGAGTTAGTCAGCCCGGCTTCCTTCAACACACCGAGCAACACGGCCCGCTGCAACTTGTCGCTCAGGACCGTACCCTCATAAGTCAGCGTGCCCTTCCCAAACTGATTCTGGGTGATCGCCGGATACTTGCCGAAGTACGGATGGTCATAGAACGCCAGGCCTTTGGCCGTGTCGGGAACGATCATTTCCGCCCATTCGGAGACCTGGTTTTCCGCTCCCGCTTGCAGCGGGTCGCCCTTCAGCGCCAGCGGCTTCTTCAGTGAGGAGAACTCCTGGTAGTGAAAGCCCGCCGCGGCGCGCAACGGTCCCGGCATGGTTTCCCAGCGGACCGTTGAGTCCTCGTTGCAGAACCCGCTCTTGAAGGCCATCACCACGCGCCCGCCATTTTTCACGTAGTCCACCAGCCGCGCCAATAGTGCATCGCTCGCCACATACAAAGGCGGCACCACCACAACCTTGTATTCCGACAAGTCTGTGCTTTCCGGAAAGACAAAATCCACACCGACATTGGCCCGGTAAAGCACTCCGTACATCTGCCAGAGGAGCGTTCTGTAGTCCACGCGGTCGCTGAACTTCATGAACTGGACTCCGTAGTATGAATCCAGACTATATAAAATCGCTACTTGATTTTTCCGGTGGAGGTCCACAATCTCCGGGCCGATCCTTCGCAACTCCTGCGCCGTGCGGGTAACCTCTTCATAAGGGCGCCCAGGTTGCAGGTCGTGGCCGAGAACACCCTTCCAGTAGGTTTCTTGCCCGTAGTGAAGCGAATGCCAATGCCAGTACTCCACCATGTTCGCCCCGGAGGAAACGTGGGTATAGACATCGAGGCGTAATTGTCCGTCGTAGGGCGGAAACTGCTCCTTGGAATCCCAGCCGATGGCTTCCGCATTCGTTTCTGTGATCAGGTAATTGGTGCGCTTCAGGGAGCGGGTGTAATCGCCCGCCAAGGAGGATGCTTCACCATCGAAATCGTCCTGTGTGCTGTGATAGGGATTCGCAGCCGCGATGTCCAGGCTTCGCGCGACGTTAATCTCGCTGACTTCCGGCCGCGGCGGCCCCGCGAAGTCGTGCGTCACAAACTGATCGGGCCTTTTGTATTCATTCACGATGCGCGATTGCCAGGCCAGAAAATCCGTAGTCTCCCACTGCGAAAACCGTTCCCACTCGAGCTTCCAACCGGGATTGCGGATTCCCTCGCGCGTGGTAACTTCGGTCCAGTCATTCAGGCGCTGCCCCCAGTAGTTCAGCCCCCATACCCGGTTCAGTTCGTCCGTGGTCTTGAACTTTGCTTTCAGGTAGCTTCGAAATCCTTCCTGGACATCCTTGTTGGCTGCACCCGCGGAGGAGGTTTCGTTGTCAATCTGATAACCGATGATGGCGGGATTGTCCTTGTAATGCTCCATGATTTTTCGGATGACACGTTCGCAATAGAAACGGTACGCCGGATTCATCAGGTCGGTGTTCTGCCGCAACCCGTAATAGATGTACTGTCCGTCCAGGCGCGTCACGACAATTTCCGGATGCTCCTTATATAGCCATGCAGGAATGGAATACGTCGGCGTCCCCATGATGATCCGGATTCCCGCCGCGTGCAGTTTCTCCACCACGCGGTCCATCCACGCATACTCGAATCTGCCGTCCTGCGGCTCCCACAATCCCCAGGTGGACTCTCCGATGCGGACCACGCTGATGCCTGCTTTCTTCATCAGCGCGATGTCCTCGTCCGTGCGCTCGTAAGGCATGTATTCGGGATAGTACGCCGCGCCGTACAAGACCGTGTCCATCTGGTCCGGGCGGAATGGTTCCTTTGCTGCGGGCTTGGACTGTGCGGCGACGTTGCACGCAGCCGCCAGCAACAGGCCGAGCAGGGCAATCCGCAACTTGAAGTTATTCCGGTTCAACCGCTTCGCACGCTTGTTGTTCATACGCTTGAGGCTCCTCGCTGATCCTATTCCCTGGTGGCAGCGGACCAGCTTGCGTTCAATGACGTCGATTCCCACAGCACCAATTTCGTGTTCAACACGTACTCCGTTCCCGTCGGATTGGACTTCTTCTTCGTTACCGAGCGGAAAAACGGTAGATCGTCTCCGATTGGAAGGATTGTCCCGGGTGCAACACGGTGGTGGGAAACTCCGGGTGATTGGGAGAATCGGGATAGTGCTGCGTTTCCAGGCAGAATCCATCCCGTTTGCCGTAGGCAACTCCGTTCTTACCTTTGAACGTGCCATCCAGAAAATTGCCGGTGTAGAACTGGATCGCGGGCTCGGTGGTCCAGACTTCCATCACACGCCCAGTGCCCGGCTCGTACATCTCCGCCGCCTGCTTGAGCTTAGCCCCTTGCTCGTCGATCACGAAGTTGTGGTCGTATCCGTGGGCCAGGCGAATTTGCTCGTCGCCTGAGTTAATGCGGTCGCCAACCGTCGTGGACTTCCGGAAGTCCAGCGGCGTCCCGGCAACGGAGCAAATCTCACCGGTGGGCATCAGATGAGCGTCTCCCGGGGTGAACCGCGAGGCAAACAGCTTCAATTGGTGAGCGAGCACCGTGCCGCGTCCCGCCCCGGCCATATTGAAGTACGCATGATTGGTCAGATTCAGGACCGTGGGCTTGTCGGTGGTGGCCTGATACGCGATTTTCAAATCCGCGCCAGCCAGGGTGTAGCGTACTGTCACAGAGAGATTTCCCGGATACCCTTCCTCACCATCCTTGCTTAGATACCGGAAGGCAACGCCGTTTGGGATCGGCTCCGACTGCCACACAACATTGTGGAATCCGCCAGGGCCCCCGTGGAGCGAATTGCCGCCGTCATTTTTCGCCAGGGTGTAGCTCTTACCGTCGAGCGAGAATTTCCCGTGCGCGATACGATTCGCATAGCGCCCAATCAGGGCGCCAAAGTAAATTGGTCCCTTGGAGCGATGGTTCGCGACGTGGCTGGAAAGATCCTGCGGCCCAATGACGATGTCTTCCCAATTCCCGCTGCGGTCCGGGACGCGCAGCACAATGATTGCGGCGCCGTAAGAGCTGATCTGGGCTTCCAGTTTCTCGGATTTCAGTGTGTAAAGATCGACTTCCTGGCCTTCCGGCAGCTTGCCAAAACTCTGTCTGCTCACGTTTTTCGTCCTATTGGTGGCCGCCGCAAGAGCGAAGAAACGTCGCGGAGTCACAGGGGATGGGTCTCTTGTGCGTTTCCAGCGCACGCGGTGATTGTATGACCTTGCCGTGACAGAGACAACCCACCCATGGCCAGCCAAGCGCGGGACGCAATCTGGGGTAGAATCCGAGTGACCGTCGAAACCACAGTGCATAACCCGGCCAAATGTTGGTCTGCAGTGAATTGCCGCCAGGAAATCACCGGCGAGGAGGTACTGCCTTGCGTACTATCTATCTTGCATTTGCTGTCTGCTATTTAATGGCAACGCCAATCCATCCCCAGGAGCCGTCCGTGTCTGACATCGCCACGAATCAAAGAGCGCCCGACTGGATGAAAGGCTCCGCCACAAAACTGGAAACCGAGCTTACCGCCAAATATGGCAAGCTGGAGCAACCGCGAATCCAGCGGGGACTTCTTCAAATGTCCGAGTACTGGCGCGCGCAGGATGGTGATGCCGCCGCGTACGAGGAGTTTGTCCGCACGAATTTCGCCGGCGATCCAGAAACGCTCGATGCCATGTTCAACCGCTACGAGCGCCTCCTGGAGCAGTTGTCAGGCCATATGCATGAGATTAACCGGGAATTTCGCCAGCAGGCCGACCTGGACCTTGGTCCCATGCTCCCGTTCGACGGAATCTTCGCGGCCTATGATCCTGCGGCGCATGTACTCGACGACTTTTTCGCAAACAAGGGCGCCTTCGTTGTGCTTTTGAATTTCCCTCTGACCACTCTCGAGGAGCGCCTGACGCAAGGCCCAAAGTGGACGCGCCGCCAGTGGGCCGAGGTGCGGCTCGCGCAAGACTTCTCCAAGCGCATTCCGGCTGACGTCAACCTCGCAATTGCGCAAGCGGCCAGCGATACCGCCGAGTACATCGCGCAATACAACATCTGGATGCACCATCTGCTCGACCAGAATGGTGAGCGGCCATTTCCGCCGAAGCTTCGCCTTCTGAGCCACTGGAATCTGCGCGACGAGATAAAGGCCGACTACGCGGATACCCAGAATGGCCTTCGCAAGCAGCGCATGATCCAGCAGGTGATGGAGCACATTGTCCGGCAGACGATTCCGCAGGTGGTCGTCAACAATCCCAATGTGGACTGGAATCCGCGCACGAATGAGGTCAAGCCCGCCGCGGAGAAGGATTCCGATTCTCCCGTGCCCGCAGGATTACCGGTGAGCAACGCTCCCGAGCCGAACACGCGTTATGCGATGCTCCTGGAGGCATTCGCCGCCGAGAAGAAAGCGGACCCTTATTCGCCGACGGCTCCCACATTCATTGCGCGGCGTTTTGACGAAGACCGTGAGATCCCGGAAAAGCGCGTCGAAGCAATGTTTGAGCAGGTCTTGGCGTCGCCGCTTGTGCCAAAAGTGGCAAAGCTCATCCAGTCGCGCCTGGGCCGCCCGCTGGAGCCGTTCGACATCTGGTATGACGGTTTCCGCCCGCGCGGCGCTTACACCGAAGCGCAGCTTGACGCCATCGTGGCGAAAAAATATCCGACGGCGGAGGCCTACCAAAAGGACATTCCCAATCTGCTGGTCAAGCTGGGCTTCACTCCCGAAAAAGCGCAGTTCTTGGCGAACAACATCATTGTGGACCCCGCGCGAGGTTCGGGCCACGCCATGGGCGCGGAGATGCGAAGTGAAAAGGCGCACCTGCGCACGCGCGTGGAGAAGAGTGGGATGAACTACAAGGGCTACAACATCGCCATCCACGAGATGGGCCACAATGTCGAACAGACTTTCTCTCTGAATGAGATTGATTACACATTGCTCAAAGGCGTGCCCAATAACGCCTTCACGGAAGCCTTGGCCTTTGTTTTTCAGGGGCGCGATCTGGAGCTCCTCGGCCTCGCCGCACCCGATGTCAGAAGCGACGCGCTGAAAACTCTGAACGATTTTTGGGGCACCTACGAAATCAGCGGGGTCGGTCTGGTGGACATGGGCGTGTGGCACTGGATGTACGATCATCCCAAAGCCACGCCCGCGCAACTCCAGGCTGCCACCGTGGAAATCGCCCAGAACATCTGGAACCGCTACTATGCCCCGGTATTCGGCAAAAAAGATGTCGTACTATTGGGCATCTACTCGCACATGATCGATTCGTTCCTCTATCTGCCGGACTATTCCATGGGGCACATGATTGCCTACCAGATCGAAGAGCAGATGAAGAAGGCGGGAAATACCGGCCCCGAATTCGAGCGGATGGCAAGAATGGGTGAGGTCACGCCGGACCTGTGGATGGAGAATGCCACGGGAAAGCCCGTTGGACCGGAGCCGCTTCTGGCGGCCACGGAGAAAGCTTTGGCGTTCGTAAGTTCGCAGCCCTAGCCCTAGCCGGAAACGTTCCGGGAAAATTGGGTGACGGCACTCAGCGCGTGATGCCCATCTGGTAGGCCAGCACGATCTGCGTGACGAGATATTGATAGTGGGCGTCGGTGTCTTCCAGGTCCGCTTCCGTCTTCTGCAGATTCGCCTGGCTGAATTCCACGATCGATCCCAGTCCCAGCCTGTATCGTGCCTGCGCCAACTCCAGCGCGAGGTCGGCTTGCTCCCGGAGCTGTTGAGTCAGCGACAAGCGTTCGTAGGCCTTCTGCGTGTCCAGCCAGGCGTTGCGCACGTCCCGGGCAATGTTATTTTGCAGATCCTGCAGGCGCTGTTGTTTCGCTTGTGTCTCCAGGTCAGCGGTCTTGGCCCGCGCATTGAACAGGAATCCGTTGAAGACGGGAATGTTGATGTTGATACCGGCAGCTCCGTACCAGTTATCGATGTGCGGATCGCGCACCGGCGCCAGGCCGGCGACTCCGCTGGCACTTACGGTCGGCCACCACAGATCATGTTCCGCTTTGCTGAACTTCGCCGCCGATGTCACTTCATCCTGCAGGCCGCGCACTTCTGGCCTCTGCTGTAGCGCCTGCTGGATCAAAGGAACGGCATCGATGCTGGGAGGAGTCGTTTGTGAAAAAGGTTCGACCAGGGTGAAATTTTGGCGGTCCGAAAACCCAAGGATGGCCGAGAGGGTGGAAAGCGAAGCCTCATAATTGCTTTGCGAATCGAGGAGCAGCAGCTTCGCACGCCCCAAGTCCACCTTGCTGAAACTCAGATCCAGATCGGATTTCAGTTTGGCGTTGGTGAGTGCTTGAACCTGATCGACGAGGAGCTGGCGTGCTTTTACGGTCTCGTCGGCCACATGGAGCAGCGCTTGCGCCTCCACGCTGTTGTAGAACGCCTCGTCTGCGGCCAGAGCAATTTGCTGCCGGGTGGCCACGGCATTTTCATCCTCGGCCTTTGCCTGGAATTCTGAACTGGACACCAGATTATTCGTGCGGCCGAAATCCGTAATCAGTTGGCTGACGGAAGCACCCACGGCAGCGCGAGGATAGATGACCGGATTGTTTAAATAACCCGCGGCGATGCGGCTCCCTGCCCGGGATTCCACTCCGGTCAGGTTGAGGCTGGCGGTGGGCAAAAGTGCCGAGCGCGCCTCGCGCACGAATTCATGTGCCTGAAGCGCCCGCAGTTTGCCCACCGTGATTTGCGGATTCTTTTGAAGCGCGATCGCTTCCGCTTCTTGAAGTGTCAAAGGTTTACCGCCGGAATTTGGTGATGAACCGATGGCTTGCTGGGTCCGCGCCGGCACCGTTTGGGCGGCGGACATCCCCGTGCACAATCCCAGCAAAAGGACGAGCATGGATACTTTCTGCTTCAAGCCCGCACCTCCGCCACTTCTTCCTTACGATGCACCAACAGATATGCCGCAGGCACAAGGTAAACGGTCACCACCACGGACATCAGCAGTCCGCCGATAATGGCTCTCGCCAGTGGCGCGTAGGCTTCGCTGCCCGCTTCGATTCCCAGCGCCAGGGGGATCAGCCCCAGCAATGTGGCCAGCGAAGTCATCAATACAGGGCGCAACCTTTGACGCGAAGCGATCGCCGCTGCTTCCTTCACGGGTTTCCCTTCCTTTTGCAGGTGACGCGCAAACTCCACAATCAAAATACTGTTCGACACCACGATTCCGACCATCATGACCAGGCCCATGAGCGACATCACGTTGAGCGTGGTATTCGTCACCAGCAGGAACAGCAGCACTCCGGCAAGTCCGGGCGGCACTGCCAGCAAAATGATGAATGGATCTGTCCAGGAAGCGAATTGCGCTACCAGAATCAGGTACACCAGCACGACCGACAAAATCAGCCCGATGCCAAAACTCCGGAAGGACGCGCGCATGCCCTGCACCGATCCGCGGAGTGTCACGCGCACGCCCTCGGGAAGTTGCGTCTTGCGTATAATTTCCTCGATCTGACCAGTGATCGTTCCAAGATCTTCTTTTTTCGGCGCCACGTACACATCCATCACCCGCGCCAATTGGTAGTGATCCACCTCCGTTGGAGCGGAGATGTGAATCATGGTTACAACTGAATCCAGGAAAGTCGGTTGTTGGATCTTCGGGCCGCGCAGAGGAATCTGCCGGAGATCCGCCATCGTTTTCACGGTCTCTTCCGGATATTGCACGGTCAGCAAGTACGGGTTGCCGCTCTTGGGGTCCACCCAGTAGTTCGGCGCAATCATGGCGTTCGAGGTCAGCGCGGTGATCACGTTGTCGACCACTTCCCGTTGCGAAAGGCCGAGTTGCGCGGCCTTTTCGCGATCCACGTTCAATTGCAGCGCTGGATAATCCACGTCTTGCGGTATCAACACATCACTGACGCCCGAAAGCTGCTTCGTCAGTGAGGCGATTCTGGACGCTACCGCATGTGCCGCGTCCATATCGCTTCCGCTGACCTGGATGTCGATTGGCGCGGGCAATCCCAGATTCAGCACCGCGTCGACTAGCCCACCCGACTGAAAATACACGGTGAGTTGCGGGAGTTGTTTCTGAATTTGCCCTCGAACCCTCCTCATGTATTCGTAGCTTCCGACCTTGTGCCCCTCCCTCAGGCTCGCCTGAACAAAGGCCGTATGCGGCGCCGAGTTCGACGTGTAGATGACCGAGAAGTCGGGAGTGATACCGATGTTCGAGACGATCATTTGCAGTTCATTCTTCGGGATGACTTCGCGAATGATCTGCTCGACTTGCTTCACGTATTCTTCCGTCAACTCGACGCGAGTGCCGGAGGGAGCTTTCAGGTTGATGACAAATTGTCCCGCGTCCGTTCTCGGGAAGAAGGAAACGCCCAGCAACGGGTAGAGCGAAAGGCAAAGGAGTGAAACCCCGACAAGACCTGCCACGGCAGCGACAGGCCGCAAAAGAGTTTTCGCCAGACTCTTGTCGTAGCCCACCAGCATCCTTTCAAATACACGGTCAAAGCGCCTCACTATCCTCCCGAGTATGGATCGGGTGTCGCCTTCGAGTTCTTCATCTGCTTCATGCTTGTGCATGAGCTTGGCGCAGTACAACGGCACCACGGTCATCGCCACCATGTACGAAGCAAACAGGGCGAAAACCACGGAAGAAGCCAGGGCAATAAAGAGGAAGCGGCTGACGCCATAGAGGAAGACTACGGGAAAGAACACGATGGCCGTGGCCAGGGTCGCAGCCAACACAGCCAGCGCTACTTCGTTGCCGCCCTTTTCAGCGGCCACTTCCGGCGATTCCCCCATTTCGAGGTGCCGGAAAATGTTCTCCAGAACGATCACGGAATTGTCGATCAATCGCGAGAACACCAGCGCAAGCCCTCCTAACACCATGGTGTTCACGGTGCCGCCACCGGCGTTGATGGCCAGAAACGCCGCCAGCGCCGAAAGCGGGATGGAGAGAAATACGGCTGCGGTGGCCCGCATGCTCCCGAGAAACAACAGAACCATCACGCCGGTAAGCACGAGGCCGATGGAGCCTTCACTGATTAGATTTTTGATGGCCGTTTTGACAAAGATAGATTGATCGAAAACGACCCGGGTGACCAACTGCTTCGGAACATCCACCAGTTGTTTCAAGGCATCGCGAATTCCGTTAACGACCGCGATGGTGTTTGTGTCCCCACCCTGCTTGAGGATGGGCAAATAGACAGACGGCTGGCCATCCACCCGCACGATGTTGGTTTGGATCGCCTGGGCGTCCACCGCTTTCCCCACGTCGGCGACCATCACGGAGGACTGGCCAATGGTTTTGAGCGGCATGGTGGTGATCGCGTCGGCATCAGGCGCCTGCGCGTTTGAATAGAGGTTGTAATCGAAGGGCCCAATTTTGACGTCGCCTGCCGGCAAGATCAGGTCGCTCTCGTTGATCTGCCGGACCACGTCCATCGGACTCAATTGGTGCGCCTGTAATTTCAAAGGGTCAACATAAACCATGATCTGGCGGTACTTCCCGCCGAATGGCTGCGGCACCGATGCCCCGGGCACGTTGGCAATCTGGTTTCTCACGTTATACTGCCCGAGGTCATGCAGCTCCGTCTCGTCCAGCCCCTGGCCTTTGAGAGTGACCAGGCACACCGGCAAGCTCGATGCATCGAACTTCAGCACGACCGGCGGCAGCGTTCCTTGTGGCAAGCGCCGTAATTGGGCCATCGCCAGGTTGGCAATGATGCTGACGTCCGAATCCGCGTTCGTTCCGGGTTGAAAGTAAATTTTGACGAGGCTCACGCCCGGCAGGGAGCGTGATTCGATGTGGTCCACGCCGCTCGCCAAGGTGAAGAACCGTTCAAACGGGTTGGTGATGCTCGCTTCGATCTGCTGCGGAGGCATGCCGGAATAAAATGTAGCTACCACGACGACGGGGATGTTGATCGGGGGGAACAAGTCCACCGGCATGCGTACAAGCGTCACCGTGCCGACAATCGTGATCATCAGGCAGCAGACGATGATGAAATAAGGATTGCGAATGGAAAAGCCGGCCATCAGCTCGCCCCTCCCTTTTCAAAACCGGGGAGTTTTACTTCCTTGGGGAACACCCTTTGGCCGTCACGGAACTGGCTCCGGTTACCGATGATGACGCGCTCGTTTTCAGCCAATCCCGAAAGTACTTCGACGCGCGTTTTCCCCTGCAGTCCAAGCTTGACGTGACGTTGCTGCACGGTGTTTTGCGCATTCACCGCTAGTACCGTCGCATCGCCCTCGCTCTGAGTTACCGCTTCCATCGGAACTACCAGGACATTCATGCGTTCCGCCAGTTGCAACACGGTTTCCGCATACATCCCCGGATAAAGCTTCCCATCGCGGTTTACGAAATCGATCTCCGTCTCCATCGTCCGCGTCTCACTATCCAGTGCGCTGGCAAACCGCGACACTTTCCCAACAATGTCCTCATTCAGCGCCTGCACATGCACCTTCACCGGATCGCCAAGGTGGATTTGCGCGGCGATGGATTCGGGAACCGGAAGCACAAGACGGAGTTTCGATTCTTCCGCCAGTCGTACCACGGGCATCGCCTGGGAGCTCGAGGACGTCCCCGCAGCGATTAGCGCGCCCGTATCCGCGTACCGGACAGTGATTACGCCATCGAAGGGCGCGACGATGCGCGTGTAACTGGACAGGGCGCTGAATTGCTTCTGATTCGCTTCCGCGATTTCTAATGCTTGCTCGGCTGCACTCAACGCGGCCTGTGCACTGGATACTCCCGCTTCCGCTTCCAGGTCTTTAGCTTGTGCATCGTCTACTTCCTGCTGTGCTACCAGCCCCGCTCTTTGTTGTGCTGCCTGGCTCAAGCGGTCGAACATGGCGTGAGCCGCGGCGTGGGTCGACTTTGCGCGTTCGACGTCTCCCTGTGCTCCGTGGATTTCCTGTTCGGATCGCCGGACCGCGGCAGTGGCGCCAGCCAATTCTGCGGCGAGTTCAGGCACTTCCAGAACTGCCAGCGTTTGTGCTGCTTTTACGTGGTCGCCCACATCGACGTAAATTGTGCGGATGTAGCCCGCCACCTTGGCATGAATGTCTACTTCTTGAAACGGCTTGAACGCACCCGCAATCGTGAGGGTGTTTTCAATCGTGCCGCGCTGCACCGGCGCGACCGCTGCGATCACTTCGCCGGACTCACCCGATGTTGATTTCGGATCACTTGCCTCCGTCCGGGAATGACCCAGCCATCGCCAGCCCGCCACGAGTGCAACTAGCGCGGCAACAAATCCCAAAACGATCTTCGTTTTTCGTGTCATGCGTGTTCCTTGATTTTCGGCGGAGGCATCTTTCCGTCCGGTTCTCCTGCATCCGGAAGAATTGAGATCCGTCCAAGCTTTAACACACTTCGAGCAACTTACTTGGCCTTTGATTTGTCGGGAATAAAACGAGAGCAACTACGCCGAGGGCGGTGGACGGAACCACAAATTCGAGGAATGATCGGGGGTGATAACGCGATCCCGCGTGAGATCGGGTGCCAGTTGAAACTCCTGGCCGCCTGAGGTCGCTATGATCTCACCGGTACGTTCTACCAGCAGGACGTCCGCAGCCACATCTCTTGAGACCGGCGAGAAATGCTGCAACTCGGCTGAACCAACCGTGGCGCGGTTCCGCGACAGGTGGTGCACCGATAGCCCGGTTGAGGAATGAATGAGTGACAGAAACGGATTGTAAAGAAGCAGCCCAGCGAGCAGCAGGCACACTCCTACGTGCAAACGAGTCAAACGGACTCGCGGCTCAGGTGCTTTCCGTCCAGCGGTCATTATACCCACCAATTCAGAGTAGTAGGAGGCGTGTTTTTGGTCAAGGGATGCCCCGCCAACTCTTTCTTCCCCCAGGAGTTAATCAAGTACTTAACCGTTGAGCGCTGCGCGACAGGCGCAGTGGTGGTTTCCCTGGAATCAGCGTCAGGCGTAATTCCGATAACCCCAAGCGAAGCTGCCGATACCTCATGGATGAAGCTGACGTTCCATCCGGCTTTCTGGTGGCGGATGCGGCACAACATGGCCAAGACTCGTGTTTGGAAAATAGTTGTTGATGATTTCGTGGAAGCCGGCGCCTTCCTCCGCCATGGCCCTGGCCCCACGCTGGCACAACCCGACACCATGCCCCTGGCCAACTCCCTCCAAAATGAATTCGGTCCCACTTTTCTGCTCCTTGAAATTGTTGCTTGGCACCGCGTTCCATCCCAGTCGCCTATCCACAGCCAATCGTCCGGCTTCACGATGATCGGAGAGAACGGCGGCATCCTTCGCGGTCAGGCGCCGGCTCCAGCGCACGGTATTTTTGTAGCAAAAATCGCGGACGACGGAAAAGTACGGATACCCGCCAGAAGGGATGCCAATATCGGCGGGCGTGAGAGTGTGGCCACCGCAACTGCGCGTGAACATTGCGGCCACGGGCTTATCGTCAAAGGTAATGATCAAGTCTCGCGTCGCTTCCGCAGCGCGTGCGGCAGGGCTCCCGGGTCGCGGTGCTTCCCGCAAAAACTGGCAATGCGTGAGATCGCAGAAATCAAACTCCGCGTGACGCCCTGCTCCAGCCACAAAATAGGAACGCGTGACCACCGCTTGTGCTTTCAGTGCCTCGAGGGGGGTGCCGGCTAAGGATTCAGCCTGGACCACGGAAGCCACTGCCGATTCCAGATCCATCGTGATGACAGGCAGGAGCACGCCATCCACTATTTTGACATCGAGCGTGCCTCGGTACTTTCTTTCCAACTTGCCGGGCACGCCAAGCACGAAATTAGCCGCGTCCTGATTGCGCCCGGCCGCGTGAAGCTCCCTTGTGCGAATCTCCTTACCGGCGAGGCTCAGGAGCAAAATGTCTCCTGAAGCGCGAATCTGAAGCCTTTCGGTAGGTGATCCAGGTTGCAGAAAAAAAGTCTGCCCGGAAGCTGTCACGACGATTGCGTCGCGGTCGCTCGAGCTAAGAGTGAGCTGATGAGGATGGAAAATTCCCAGAACTCCGATTCGGACGCTTTGTGAGTTCGCCAGCGAACTGCTCGGTAGAATAGTTAGAAGGAGCGGCATCCACTTGCAGCGCACCCGGCTATTCCTCCATCCGGCTTAGCATGCGGCCGGCCGTTTCCGCGGCCTTTGCTCCCGCGACTCCGTGCACTCGGACCATCAGAACAATCTCCGGCGCCTGCGCAGGTGCCAGCGCCACGACAAATCCGTCGCCGGGAGCGTGGGGTGCGTGCGTGCACGGAGCGGTCCCCGTCTTGACGAGAGCTTCGGAATGCTTCAGCGCATGGCCCACGGCCGCTCCCGTTCCGCGCTGTGCCGACTGCAGCATCCCGGCCAATATTTCCTGAACACCAGGCTGGTCGCGCCGGCGATAGAGTTCGAGGTACGCGCGCGCCATGCGTACTGGCGAAATCTTCCACCGTTCGCCCAGACCGATGAGGTTCGGCCCCGTGAAATTCGCTTCGGGGGATTCCAGATCAAAGGTCCTGGTGACGGGAAGAAGTTGCTCCGAAGTGACACTTTCAGCCAGCGAGCGAAAATAAGAATTACACGAAACGGAAATCGCCGAGACGATGTCCAGCTTCCCGTGAGGGCGCACTTGCCAGCAACCGTTCGCCTGGCCTCTGCACTCATAGATGGGATATCGAAAATCATGCGCGCCAGCATACGCGAGAGCCGTAAACGGTTTGACCAGAGATCCGAGCGGAATGGGCTTGCCGGAATTCTCCCAGTGGCTCGCGAGCAGCACTCCTGAATTCGCGTCCAGCAACAGGTAGGAGACACTGTCTGCTGAGAATTCGCGCTCCAATACTTGCATGGCCGATTGCGAAAAAAGAGTACGCGGGGGACTGGCCGAAGGGGACTGAGCTGCATTGCGGCCGGGCAAACAAGGTAAAGGTGCAAGAATCAAAAACGCGGATATACCGAGCCTGGTTAGCGGGCCCATTCGTAAGTAACCGTCTGACTTACCCTGTTACCCGCATCGCGAACAACAATCTTTTCTGAGGACAGGCCGGCCAGGGCGGAACTCAGGCTGGCGATATTATCCGAGAAGAAATTTGGAGTGCTGCCGGCCCCGGAGCCTCCCGCCGGCCTATCAAGCAGGCCGGTCAGCCGCACGAAATTGTCTCTTTCTTCTTGATGGTCGAACCCCGCCGCAAAAACCGCAGGCTTCAGTGTGGTTTCTTGATTGGCATTAGCCAGCATGCCTGTCAGCAATCCCGCATGATCGGAAATGAGCAAATACTTTCCGCGCACGGCCACGCTCAGTGTCCATAGTCCATTGAGTTCGATGTACGCTCCGTTTTTCTGCCAGTCGACTCCCAAATCTCCCGTCGTCAAACTTGGACGCACAAAATCGACGAGCGCGGAACGCACGGCAGATTCATTCCACTCGGATTGGCCCAGCAAGGCCACGGCAGAATGCATGCGGACAAAGACCCCGTCCTTATCCTGCTCGGTGGATTCCACCTGCAACATTGCGGAGACGGGATTCTTCGTGAGCAGATCTTTAAGAGCCGCCACGGTATCGTCCGCAACGGAAGCCCTTACCGGAGGTTGATCGATGCGGGTCTCCAAGTCCGTGCTGCTACCAGTCTCGCCATTGGTAAGTTCCACTTGCGGAGCGAGCTTTTCCACGGCGCCGGGACCCAGGTGCGGAGCGAGAATTTTGGTTTCAAGAAGCGCAAGGCAATCAAGCGGCGCCGGGTTCGCCTTGGCTTCGTACACGCTCGCTTGCGCGGGAACGAGGCGCACGATATCCGCAACGCCAATTGGCCCCGCTCCCCCGGAAGTGTCCTCGGTCGCGGCTATTTTTCGCAAAAGAACGCGCTCTTCCCGGTATTCTTTTCCGGAGAGAGTCAGATCGGAAATCGCCGCAGAGTACTGCTTCATGTCCGTGATATTCTGCTGAACCCAGTAGGAGCGAAAATACGGACTTGGCACGATCTTCTCCAGGTTCAACACCATCCGCAAATCGTTTTCCGGTCCTGCGGCCGCAACGGATTGTGACCACCAGGGTTCCGCTTCGATCGAACGCGCGTCGCCACTCGCCATGAGTTGGAGCGCACCCGCCAGCAAGTCTTCTCGCGTGGCCAGGAGCAGGAAGTCGCCAGTGACCGCGAAGGCGACCTCTCTTTCCGATTCCGGATCGCGCCGCAAGAAAAATGTGGCCCCTCCAGCGCTACGCGTTTCAAACTTCGAGCGCGTCTGCCACAGTGTGGATCGCATGGAACTTGCCGATGGCAGCCGTGTGATGTAGAGGAACTCAAGTTTTCCGATGTCGAAGAGGGCCAGCGCACTCTGTTTGCCTGCCACTTGCCGCAGCAGATTCGCATCTGTCGGGACTCCTGCGGCTTTCGAGAACTCTGTGTTGGCATCCTTCAGTCGAAGGAATAGCCGCGAACGGGAGAACACCTCATAGTTGTTGCTCTTCAGCCAGAGGCGATTTTCATCGGAGTTGTCCCAATTCGATAGAAGCGAGGAGAAATCCTTCGCTTGGAGGTAGAGCAAAGCGCCTGAAGGGAAATAGCGAGACAGGGCCGGCTCCGGCAAAGAGGTTGTCGCCTGGTAAGCTCCCCAGCTCGCTCCAAGGCACGCTGCCGCGATAAGAACGAAAATGATCACGCGTTTCATGGTCTTTCTCCCGGCTTTGCGGCTGGCTTTATTGGCGGCGCCGAGCGCGCCGGAAGCCGCAGCCTCACCAAACGGTCCTGCTCCAAATCGGCGTGGAGAATCGGCTGTCTTGCTGTGTTGAGCTGCTGGCGCCGCAAAAGCGCTCTGACGTCGCTAATCTCTGCTGCAATTTCCTTTCGCCGGGCCGGACTTTTTTCGAGCTCCAGGGCCGTCCGGAAGTACGCGAGGGCCTCGGGGAAATTATGAAGGCGCAACAGAACAACCCCGGCCGATTGTGCGAGTTGTGCTTGCTGCGCCACCTGGAAGGTCACCGAGGCGTATGCGGGCGACATTTCTTGTTCCCCGGCGTCCTCCTCGGAACTCAGCATCTCTGCCTCGTTGCCGGTGCCGCGGGAGGCAACCTGGCGAATGCGCTGGTCGCGCAAGATTTGGCCGAGGGAGGCGAGCGCGAACTCGTCGGAATGCAGGGAAGCCGCGGCATGGAACAAGGGAATACGAGCATCGTCCCGCGCTGGCGTGTCGGCCAGCGCATTCGAAAGGATCTGAACTTTTTGGCGCGCATCGCTGGAGTTCCGCGCCGCAATTACGCGCGCTTCATAGAAAAAGGGTTGATCGGCGGAAGCGGGAGTAATGCTCTTGGGATCGCCGGCGAGAAGTTTCAATTCCGCGCTCCCAAACTCCGTGGCGTGGCGGGAGCCGGAAAGAGCCAACGCGGCTTCGACACGCTGACTGTAAGGATACTGCGGCGCGGCAGCGATTCTTGCCAGACTGTCTTGCGCGCCACTCGCATTCGTGCCTGCCGCGATTTGGGCTTTGGCCAGCCGCACGCGGAACGCTGATTCCCACGGCGTGGATTTGACCAGTGGATCGAGAAACGCAATTGCTTCCGCGTTGTGCCCGGTTTTTTCGAGCAGCGCCGCGGCCGAATCCATGTCCTCATACGGATCGCCGACGACCGTGACCAACCGGCGGAGCAGTTCTACGGCGCCTGGCGTATCACCGGCAGCGATGCGAGTCTCCGCAAGGCCCAGGAAGTTTGCAGCGACCAGCTTGTGCTCGTCGAGTTCGCGCGCGAATACAAACTCCAGAATCCTGCGGGCAGACTGTTTGTCACCGGCTTCAAAGAGTTGCTGCGCGGAGGAACGCAGAATTTCCGCGCCGGGCGCGCGATCGGGATCGGAGCGATAGGACGCAATCATTGCATCCAGCGTACCGAGCTGCGCGGCAACCTGCAGTTCAAATGGAACTAAAGCGGAAGCATCCGCATTCTGCGGGTCTCGCGGCAAAACAGCAAGGAATTCGCCGGCCTGCGTGAATTGTTTGGTGTCGAGTAAATATCCCAGCCAACGGATTTGCCACGAGCGGAGTTCGCTTTGTGCGTTTTCTTTTTCGAGACCTTCGGCTTTAGCAAGGTTAGACTGCTTCGCTTCCAGAATTCGCTGGAAAATCGGTCCGCGCTGCTCGAACGGAATCCATCGCGCACCTGCGACATCCGACAAAATCACGACGGGGTCCTGGGCGGAGGAAGAAACGTCCAGAAGCCAGGCCGTTGCTGCCGCAGGATCGTCCGTAGCTGCGTAAACACTGTGCAATAGCGCGTTCGAGCGGTAATTGCCATTGCGATGGAGATAGGCGCGGACGAGCGCATCCACGTCCGTCTTCGTTGACGCAAACAGGCGCCTGGAATGAAGGTGATCGCAAGCGCGTCCGAAATCGGACCAGAAGCTTTCCGGAGTGCGCCCACTATTGAATTGCTTCAACAAACTGGAAAAGACAAGTTTCCATTCGGCGAGGGCTTCCGCGCGTTTGCCGTCCTTGTAGTAGGCCACGGCGAGGCGGTCGTGGATGGCGGCCTGGCCCGGCGACAATTCCAGGGCGTGTTTGTAGTCCTCGATGGCAGAGCGCGTGTCGCCGCTCTCCGCATAGTAGTCCGCCAGCCCTTCATAGCCGGACCAGGAGGCAGGGCTCTGCTCCAATCCCGCGGGAAGGAAATCTTCGGGAGTGCCCCGCTTGATGTCACCCAAATACTCCCCATAGCGCGATCCATAGTAGAACCAAACGTCTCCCGCCGACTGATTGTTGCGGTCCACAGGTTTGCCCAGGCGCTCTCCAATGGGTTGATCACCAAGAGCGTTGAGAAAGGCAGTGTTGACCTCCAGCGAAGGCTCCGCGAAGTAGAGTCCCACGAGCGCCGTGTAAGCTTTTCCCCAAACGGCCGGCCGCGAACGCCCTCGCGCGGCGACAACCGCATGGGCCAGCTCAGCGTCGCCATTTCTGACGGCAAAATCGGCGGCCATTTCGCCGACTGGAGCCCAGGAAGACGCAAGCTGCACAAGGCGTTGCGGCTGCTTTTCGAGAAGCAGATCAAAGAACCGCGCCTGCACATCGCCCCCGAGGTAGTCCGGCGACACACTGACCAGAAGGCGCAACTCGTTGTCGGAATCGCCTGCCGCGCGATAGGCCTCCGCGGCAGCCAGCAAGACGCTCGTGCGCTGAATTGGCGCAACGCGAGGAGCAAAGCGTTCCAGTTGCGGGCCGAGTTCCGCAAACTGCAGGCGCTGCCGCTGGAGTTCCACGAAACTGGACATCTGGCCCAGCAGTTCCGGCGAGTACGCGGGGAGAGTCATCATCAGTTTGTAACGGCATTTAGTTTCTTCCTGGGCCAGTCCGGCACTGTGCATCAGCGGCAGGGCAATGAAATTAACCTCCTGGAAATTCATGGGTGTGCGAAGAGCCTGCGCGAACGCGGCAAAGGAAACCTTTTCTTCGGGCGTGAAATAGCGCGCCACGACCGAGCCCATTTCCGTCATGGCACCCTGCATCCCGTTCCTGGCGTTGTCCTTCCGGACTTGCAGTGTGTGTTCGCGCCATTCCTTGTCGGAGATACCCGCGATTCCTTCTTTGGCAATTTGTTCCTTGACGACCGGAACCGAGGAGGCCGCGGCAAAAAGCGCTGTTCGCAGCGTCGTGTAAGCCTTCTCCTGCTGGCGAAGGCGCGTCATGATGCGCGTATAGAGTCTTGCCCCTTCGTGATATTGGGTTTCCGCCAGCAATTCGCCACCGGCAGTGTTGACTCCTTGCTCCGCGAACGCCCGCGCCTGCTCCAGGATTCCCCACGATTCCAACCGGCGGGCTACCTCGAAATAATTTTCAGCGCGTTCGGGGCCGATGTCGATCAAGGCCGTTTTGAGCGCCGTGACGGCATCGTCGTTCCTGCCCTGGTGTGCGCGCACCTCGGCAATCTTCTCCATCCATTTCGGATCCTTGTAAGCCAACTGGTAGACTCTCTCGTAGTCGCTTACGGCATCGTCGAATCTCAGCAAGCGCTCTGCAAGGGTAGCGCGTGCAATGCGCAGATCCGTGCGATCGGGCCGAACCGTGATGGCTTTTCCGTACGCATCAATCGCCGAAGGAAAATCCTCCAGGCTCGTCTGGATGCGGGCAAGCACCGTGGGCCAACGGAAATCGCGCGGAGACTGCACGACCGTTTTCGCATAAAAGTCCAGGAGTTGCGCCTGGCGTTTGTAACGGAGAGAGTACAAAGCCGCCTCGGCCACAAGCCCTTCGTCTTCCGGAAAGTTGTTGATGATCTCGATGTACTGGTCCACCGCGCCCGGGTAGTCATTCAGCTTGGTCAACGCAGGAATCAGACCGCGCCGGAGCGTCGCGATACGATTCTTACGGTCATCCGGAGACAGCGGCGCAGTTCGGAACAGCGCGATCTTGTCGAGGTAAAACTGCTTTAGCCCTTGCTGATCACCGGCTTGTGCGTAGGTGTCGGCCATCGCCGCAAGGTACTGGCTATCGTAAGGCGACTCCTTTAACAGAGGCTCAAGAAGCGCGCGGGCCTGCGCGTACTGGCGTGCCTCCGTGGATTTGCGCGCCGCCTCAAACGTGAACTGCTTGCCGAGATCCGGATAGGCATCTTTGGCAGCTTGCTGCAGAACCGTAATGGCTTGCGGGTAGAGTTTCGCGCGCCAGTAAAAATCAACGGTGGCCCGGACCACTCCCAGAATTCTTGGATTATCCCGGTACAGGGCCTCAATGTTTCTCTGCGCGGCGGCGAAATCCTTGCGGGCTTCATACAGCCGCACCAGCGCGTACCGCAACTGCAATCGCGTCACGGGGTCCGCCGCGAGGGCAGCCTGCTTTTCCAGCGCGTGCTGCCGCACGTTTTCCAGCGATTTCTGCTGTGCCAGAGATTCGAGTTCTGCGGCTAGTTCGATGGTCGTCGCGTTAGCGATTGCGGCGTCCAGGAATGCTGCCAATTCCGGCTTGCGATTTTCCGTCTCCAGTACGCGCACGCGCAGGTTGACGCCGGCCATGCTGTATCGCGAAACGCTCGCCAGCCTCTCGCTCTCCTGATCCACCAGATCGCGGAATTTTTGGCGGCGCGCCAGTTCCAGAAGCCTGTTCAGGGCAGGCGACTCGCCGTTAGCCGCCAGCGCGGCGTTTGCATATTCGCGGATCGCGTGCGGATAGTCGCGTTTGCCCTCGTAGATTGCACCTTCTTCGTAGCCATAGAGGTTTACATCGCCCAGTTTCTTGCGGCCCTCCTCGAGCAGCCGCAGGGCATTGTCAAAATCATAGTAGTCCCAATAGATTGTAGCCGCTTCCAGGTAGCCGCTCGATTCTCCCGGGGCAACTTTGGGGATGCGCTCCCAATATGGCGCCGCCTGCGAGAACAATTCGCGGTCTGAATAGATATCGCCGATTCGGGCGAGAATCTCGCGACTGCCGGGATTCGCTGCCAGCAGATTTCCCTCGATCATGACGGCTTCACCCGTCTTGCTGGGATCGAAATAAGCGAGAGAGCGAAACACGGAGGAAGCCGTGCGGCCCAGTTCGGGCTCAGCCGGATATTCGCCGGCCAATGCTTTCAGCACAGGTGCGCTTTCTTCAAAGTGAGAGCGCCAGAGATTTGCCTGCGCGACGTACTGTCCGGCAGCGGGATTCTTCTGGACATAGTCTTCCCAGGTGCCTTTCTCCTGCGGAGGAGCCCCTTGCCGCAATGTATTCAATTCGGCTTCCAGCTTTCCGCTGGCGCTAAGGTACTCGAAGAATTCGTTGCGCAAGTCGGTTTCTTCAAACCAGTGTTGACGCAGCAAGGCTTCCCACGCCGCCTGATCCCATGTGGGAGCGCTGTGATACGCCCGGAGCAGGTTGTGGACGAAATAGGGATTGTGCGGGAACCGGGCGCTTGCGTACTGGTTCAGCCGCAGATACATCTGCGGGCTGCCGCCGACAACGGATTGAAAGTAAATCTGCAGGCCGCTGCCGTCGAACTGCTTGACGGCTTCCTCTGTGAGTTTCTCGAATTCAGCATTTTTCCGGTGTCTCAGGTAATACCGCGCCAGTTTGTTGTACCAGGAACGATCCGGAAATCGCGCCATGGCTCGCCGGTAGACTTCTTCCTGTTCCGTGCCGATTCTGTTTTGCTCCAGAAAAACTGCCAGGCGCTCGTAGAGGCCGGGATCATCGGGATTGTGGTCGATTTCGCGCCGGAGCACTCCGAGTGCCTGCGGAATCTGCTTCAATTCGACCAAGCGGGCCAGGTAACGCTCCAGAACTCGAGCGTATTCGGGTGATCGAGGTCCAGTCTCTGCCGCGCTGCGCTCGGTTTTCACCTGGAACGCGGCATTCGGCTCGGCTCGTTGCGGCCGTGCGTTGCCCGTTTCGCCCGCATCCGATTCCTCGGAGTTTTCTTCTTCTGCGCTCTCGTTTCCTTGCGGCGTGAAATCCTCCGCTCCGGCAACGCGCAGACCGAGCGGGACTTTGTCTGCCTTGGTGGCAAGCTCTTGCAGGACGGAATCGTAAATGGCAAATTCGTCCTGCGTTTTGTCGAGACGCGCGTCCGCATCCGCCATGAGCAGCGCGACCCTGGTGCGCTCCGTTGCTTTCGGAAATGTTGCCAGAAATTCCTTGCCGCCCTTCAGGACCGACTCGCTCTTGGCGCTGCTCGCATAAAAATCAAGAAGCTTGGCGTGGAGTTCGGGACGGCTCGGCGCATCGGGGAAGTTCTTGTCCAACAAGGCAAGCAGTTCGGCGGCGCGCGAACGATGGAAATAAGGGACAGCACGCTGCTCTTCTTCTGAGTACTCGCTTGCAGGAGAAGCCGTGTTCAGGATCAGCGAGAGGATGCCGTTGAGGTAGCCGGGACCCTGATCCAGCGTGGCAATGTCTTTGTACAGGGAGAGTTCACCGCTGCCGAGGCGTATGGGAGTCTCCGGCGCACTGAAAAGCAAATCACTCAAGCGGCTGAGCGCGCGCTCCTGCGAATCGTTCGCTCCTTTGCTGTTGTAGAGGGCAAAGTAATAGCGCGCCGCCTCAGGATAAGAATGAATATCTTCCAGCAGCCGCCCGCAGACATAGAGTTCCTGGGGCGTCCAGGCCGATTTCGCCGCTTCTTTGTGCAAGCGCAAATTGGTGATGGCTTGCTGCGCGGCGTCCAGTTTTCCCTGCTGTTGGTAGTAGTAAAAGATGCGCGCGGTAGCCCGGAGGTCTTCGGGGTTCGCATTGAGCGCGGCGCGAGATTCATCCAGAAACTTACGAAGATTCTGGGTCTGCGCGAGAAGATCAAAATAGCTCTTCACCAGTTCCGGGTCCCAGGGCGGCTGAAAACTCTTTTCGTACACGGCGAGACCCTGTTGAACGGAGCCCTGGCGGTATTCCACCAGCGCTTTGGCCTTCACCTGGAAGATTTCGTCGCCGGGAAACTGTTTCTGGTAGCCGGCGATCAACTGATTCGCGGCGGTGTATTCCTTTTGGCTGATCAGGTATTCCAGAAAACGCGAGTAGAGCTGCGGCTCTTGCGGGTAGCGGGCAATCCAGGCGCGATACTTCGCGATCGAGACCTCTTTTGGCAAGCCTTGCGCCTGAATAATGCTGAAAATGCGTTCGAGTGCTCGCCATGACTGCTGTTCCTCCGCCGGTGTGGAACGCTCGGAAGCATCTGGAGGAGCGCCGGCGACCATCGAGAGAACCGCAATTTCATCCTGGGGCCGCAGTCGGCGCTCATAGAAATCCGCCAGGGCAAGTTGCGCGGCCGTTTTGTTGGCTGACTTTTCCAGATACAACTTCCAGTCTGTTTCCGCCGTGGTGAAGTCCAACTGCTGCTCATCTTCCAATGCCCGCAAGGAGTAAAGTTCGGCGTTCGCGGGTTTCTGTTGAATAAGTTCGCCAAGCGCCGGGCGCGTTTCCGCGGGAGATCTGTGAAACAGCACATTACCGTAGGGCAACGGCATCATGCGGAAAAACGCGCGCTCGATTGCTGTTCCCGCTTCCACGTTGCGGATCCAGGATGGCAGCGCTCCGCTGGCGGTTACCACGAATCCCGCGGCCACCAGCGCCAGAACAGCTCCTCCGAAACACACTCTTAGTTTGGGTGAGAAATCACGGAACGATCTCAATGTCCACCCCCTGCGATCCCATGTTGTGCGCAATATCTTCCGCGGTGACTGTGAGCCGGTAGGTTCCCGGTATCATCTGCTCCGGAATGAACAATTGCCCCGTATTCACGCCGGCCTTGGCATCCCACTTCAGCCCAACGGGAGCCGCTCCCTCCAGGCGTGCAACCAGGCTTCGCGTGCTCTGCGATGCGGCCACTTTCAGATCCAGCACTTGTCCACGCCGGAAGCGCTTCTGGTCCAGCCTGATCTGCACAACCGGCGTCTTGCTGGCAATCACAAATGTCTTTGCTTCGCGATAGGTGTGCCCGGCTCGGTCTCGCAGAACGAGCCGCACGCTGTACGTGCCGTCCTGCATATCCTTTGGCGCAAAGAAGCGCGTTTGCCAGGTGTCTTCGTCCGGCAGGTAGCGAAGTCTCTGCATCAGCCCAAAAGGGAACAGCGCAACAACCGAAACGATCAATTCATCCGTCTTCACGCGCAGAACCGGATCCCCAGGGCGGATGACCCTGGGCCTCAGTAGCGCGCGGGGCACGGCGAGAAATGACGTATAGGGCGTCACAAATTTGTATTGCCGGGCCAGCCGGATGATTTCGTCAATGGTCGCCTGGTCTTCGCCATCCCGTTGGATCTTTTCCAGCAACGCATCCACGCGGGCCCGCGCCCACAACCGGGGGAGCTGCGGGTGGTCCAGGGATTCGCCTGGAAGATTGGCTTTTGCAGAGATCGCCAGGGGCGTGCCATCGTGCACGCCGTGAACGCTGAACGCCGTATCTTGCTGCGCTTTCCGGTAACGTCCGACCCACATCGCCATCGAACCGGAGAACGCGGAATCCTGCAACGCGTACACAGAATCCACCGAGGTATCCGGCGACACGCTGAGCTGCAACTGGCCGATGGGGCTGCGGCCGATCTTTGAGAGAAACGAGGTGAGCTTGAAGTCCAGCGGCTCTGTTGAGAGCACGTTTTCCAGTACTCCGTCCTCGCGTGCCAGCATTTTCAGTAAGGGCAGATTGGCATCGTCACCCACGCCGAATATGTAGGTCTTCGGGCGGTTGGCTTCGGGAAGCCGCTTCCAGGCTGCTTCATACCAGCCGGCCAGCTTCCCATTCTGTATGGCGCCGCGGGTCGCCCCGCCGTCACTCAGCAGCACAACATACCGGTTGCCGTTGGAACCCGAGCATTGCCGCAATCCTTCCTGCAAGGCGCGCTGCAAATCCGTTCCGCCGCGCAGCCTGCTGGCCCGGACAAAATCAAGCGCGCGTTGAATTGCCCCGCTGTCCGCCGGAACGGGAGCAGCCTGGAAGCTTTGCGTCTGGCTGTTGAAGAGAATCAAGTTGAATTTGTCTTCGGGTTTTAGCGTTCGCAGCAGCGTTTCCAGCGCCTGATAGCTTCGCTCCAACTTTTCCCATTGCATCGAAAGGGAAGTGTCCATGAGGATGATCAACGTTTTCGCGGGGCCAGAGCCTGCCACGGGGTTTCCGCTTGCTGCGCTCTGGCCCTGTCCTGTGCCCAGCAGCGCCTCCGCCGCAAAGAAGCCAGGTTCGTTGTTGCTGCGGAGGGGAGCCGTCTCTGTCGGGGGAGGCTGGCCGCTGATGGGATTCCTGTGCGCAATCACTTGCAGCGTATCGCTGCCGGCGCGATCCAGGTCGAACGTCGCGACAAAATCTTCCGTCAAGTTGACGTTTTGCCCTTCGAAGTGACCTTTGATCAGGTGCGGCGACTCTTCATCGAGCTTCAGTGGATACGCTCTTGCGGTGGCCTGAAATTGCGTCACTTCGTGAGCCGCGTGCAATTCAAAGTTGAGCCGAAAATACCGTGCAGCCTGCGCCTGGTACGCGTCGGGCCGCAAGGGAATGGCGAAATAGGATTTGAGGTTTTCGACCGGGATGGATTCGTGATACTCGAACTCCAGCCGCTTTGTGCCATACGCCGGAATGGGCACGATGCGCGCACTGAAAATGGCGCTTTGCTTGGCTTCTTCCGCACCGCGCTCCCCCATTTGCAACAGTCCCGGATCGATCGACTGCTGCTTCAATTGGTTGTAAAGGTCTTCCGCGCGCTTGCGCTCAAGGATCACCGCGGGAATTCGTGTGGGTCCATCCCAGACGACGAAGTCGGAAACCGTGGCCCGCGAAGGCAGCGCGAAAATGTAGTTGCCCTCTTCGATCTTGCCGGTGTGATTCGCAAACACCTGGCGCACGAACACGCGCGCGTCGCCGTTATCGATCAGGACGGTAATTTCCATCTCTTCCAAAGAAAGAATTGCGGGATCGGGCTGCGCTCTGTCCCGCGGAATCAATACACCGCCATCCGCGAACAGCGTGAGCGGTGTGACCAACAATAGGAAAATCGCGGTGAGTGCTTTTCTCATGGTTGTAGTTTCTGTTCCTGGATTCGTACCAGTCCGTTGTCCGTTCCAACGTAGATATATCCCTTGCTCTGGGCGAGCGCGGTGACATTCTGGGAAGGCAAGCCCTCATGCATGACAGCCCAACGCGACTTTTCCCGGTCATAGACGTACAGGCCATTTCCCAGCGTCCCGGCAAGCACGTACTGGGGTGTCACCAGCATGGCGTTGGGGTTGATCTCCATTTCAGCGGTGGCCTTCTCGAATGTACGAAAGTGCCCTGCGCGGTCCAAGCCCGTGATTCCGCTTCCGTACGTCCCCACCATCCATTCATCGCCCACGGGAACAACCGCGGTAATCCAGTTCTGCTTGAGTCCGGACGCGCCCGCCGTGTAATTCATACGGACTTCTCCTCTCCCAATTACGGAGAGGCCACCCAGCGTTCCCACCATCAGGTCGTCACCGGAAACTCCTAGAGCATACACATGGTTGTTTACTAGTCCATGAAACGCATACATGCTGCGGGCGCCATTGGCGTCGAGGAAGGTCAGTCCCGCCGGGGTTGCAATCGCCAATCCTTCGCCGTACGGTACGACGTCCGTGACGTGGTCGGCGATGAGCCCATCCGCGCGCGTCAGCACCTGTTCCTGGTTTCCGGAAGCTCCCATGCGCACCAGGCCGTTCGCCGTGGCCACTGCCACCGTCCCCGACTTTGCATCCGGCCAGATCCTGTTCACGCAGAAGACGTGTTCGTTCTCCACGTGCAAGACACGCCGGGAATCGCCTGGCAAGAGATCGAGCCCGCGGTCAAAATAGCCCACCCACAGTTGTCCGTTCATGTCTGCGGCAAGCGCCGAAATATTCCGATCGCTCAGAACGGCAGGACGCGGTTTCAGGACTTCCTTCCAGCCAAATCCATGCTCCGGGAGTTCGTACATGCCATTCCGCGTCAGGACATAAACGCCGCTGTCGGCCCCGACGAACTGCTGCACTTCCGCGAGTTTCGTGGAGCCCTGTCCATTGAGGCCCGGCCGCCGTTTGGTCAGGGGAACACGCACGACGCCTTGATCTTCCGTGCCGACGAGTAACTCCTCGCCGCTCAGGAAGAGCGAAGTGACCAGCAGCCCTTTCCCCAGCACGCGTGAGAATCGCCCGCGGTCGAACTCGGCCACACCCAAAGGTGTACCGACGTAGTTTTTTTCTCCCGCGAGGGCGATTGCCTGCACTTGCGGGTCGGGCAATCCTTGCTCTTCGCCAAACGATTCACTCGTGCCGGCGTGCCAATGCAGAACGCCCTGGTTCAGCGTGCCAATCCACAAGTCCACTTCGTTCCCGGCGAGCACCTGGACGTAGAGATTGTTCAGGGTTGGATGCAGCTCTCGAATCTGTTTCCCGTCGTAGAGAAGTACGCCGCGCTTCTTTGTGCCGATCAGAAGATGTCCCGCAGCAACAGGGAGGATAGCGGTAACCGATCGCACTTCGGCATCGGCCGGATAGATTTGACGGAAGCTTTTTCCGTCGAAGACCAGGATTCCCTCTCCAGCCGTAGCCAGGACGAGTTCCGGCTCCGAAGAATCTCCTAACATACCTACTGCCAAGGCGACCAGTGGGGAAGAAGGTAATTCTCTTCCGGCCACAAATTGCCGCAGGAGGGCGCCGCCAAGATCGTATTCGGAAAGCCCCGAGGGCCCAGCTATATAAAGATGATTCTGAAAGCGCGCTGTCTGCAGAAAAACGTCGGGCGAGCTGACCACCTCAAATTTCACGTTACTCGGAGGCAAGAAGGGCCGCACCAGGAAGCGAATCTCATGCTCCGAGCGCATTTCTTGCGCGGACTGATGCAAAGCTCGCGTTGCCCGCCATGCGACAAAAACGCCCGCCAGGGCAATCGCAGCGAGCGCCGCCCCGATAATCGCCCAGAATGGCAGATTCCGATTTCGACCCATGGTCCCTCTTCGAGAACCCACAACTATAATCCGAGTGGACGCGAACGAGTACCCTGCAGGAAAGACTCCACTGCGATTTCACAAGAAAATGCTTCGTTTTCAGTGCAGGGCCGCCGACTCGGATTGTGTCGGCAGATAGACATTGTGTCTCATAGACTACATCCCCAGCGTGATTCTGCACAGATGAAGTCGTCGCTTTGCCAAGTTCTGAGGCCGGTGGTGAACGAGGAATGGTGAGGGGAATACTTCACAAGGAGGCCGCGCAGCGCGAGTGGCTACAGGACGCCTGCTCCAACAACCTGTAACCGCCGGGTGCGGCGCAATCTACGTTCACAGTCCATCAAGCCAACGTGGACTCTCTCTCAACCGCCGGGCCAACACTTCGGGCTGGTCACGAGTGTCGCTGCCTTATTCCGCTCGCCCGCAGTCTTCCCTTCATCGTCGCGCCGCCTCCGCGACGAGATGGTGCAACGCAGTCTCGGTGTCCGGGGAAAATTGAACAATCTTGTCCAGCCGCGTCAGTTGGAACAATTCCAGTATCAAGGACTGTGAACCGCATATAGCCAGCACACCACCCTCGCCCAGCCGTTTCCGGATCGCAACCAGCGCGCCAAGCCCCGTGCTATCGACAAAAGTAACCTGGCTAATTTCCAGGAGCACCACGCGGACCCCTGCCGAAAGCTGTCCCATCACCTGCCGCTTGAATTCCGCTGCCACGTCGGCGCCTAAGTGGTTGTCAATGAGCAAAACGACAAGCGATCCGGCCTCCGATTTGGTTTCGATTCTCATGCTCGCTATGCTCTTTCCGGACGGGAGCATTTCGACCTGCGCTGCCACCGCGGCGTCCAGGTCTTCCTCGATCGCCGAGTGTAAGGGGTGACAGAATTATGGAGCTAAGTCCCCAACCCCACCGACGCCAGCGCAGAATCCCCCCAGCCAGGCCCCGGCCACCCAACCCGCAACCGGCCCGAAAGCGACCACGAATCCTCCAGCGGCTCCGGGGAAGACATAGGACTAGCGGTTTTTACAGGTCGCGCTCTCCACGCGTGTTGCTGAGCTTGAACTGCCTCAGGAACGCAACTGCATGAGGAAGGGACACATGAACTATCGGCTTCAAGAGGGCTGGCTGGGGGAAAGAGGCAGTAGAAGTCAGCCCTTTGAGCCGTTGCCAATGGAGAGAATCGCAGGCGACGGCTAAAACCAAGCTGGCAGCAAAGACGTGCCAGGAGAACGGTTGGAGCGGGACTGAAGTTCGGCAATTGGAAGCAAAGGAGCCGGAATGTGTGGTTCGGTCACGCGGCTGAACAAGAAGCTGGGTTGTGGGTTCATCCTTGGCGAAGACGGCTGCGAGGCGTACTTCGATCTCTCTTCACTGGAAGGAATGGACATCCGAGCGCTTTCGATCGGGAAAGCAGTGGAATACCAGGAACACTTTGGCCACGAGCGTTTGCGGGCCGCCGGTATTAAGGTCATACCGAATTCCCAAAGTGAATCCGCGGCGGGGAGTTGAGGGTTTAAGTCTTCTTTTTCCGCGAATCTCATTCTTAATCACCGAGGACAGTTTGTCTCCGTGCGCTTGATACAACCGCTGATGGGCGCTGACACGATGAGCATGAGATTCGCAGCGAACTTAGGAGTAGAAAATGAAGGCGAAAGGTTCGATCACCCAATTGCTTAGGAATCAGCGTCCCGGCTACATCCTGGGCGAAGATGGCTGCCTGGTGGCCTTTTGATGAATCGTCGTTCGATGGGCCGGAATCTCAAAAGCTCTCCGTCGGGAACTGGGTGGAATACGACGAGTTCGATCCCACACAGGGCAGACAGGCTATTCACATTAAGCCTATTTCGAGTGTCCGAGGAAGCAGGTAATTCGAGTGGTGGGTTCGCTGGGGAAGCGTCGAGGATATGGAATTTCAGTCGATTGAGCCTGCGGTTCTGGCAGCGCTAGCCGAAAAGGCCATGCAGGAAGAAAAGAGGATGCAGAATCCTTATCTCAAAGCGCTGATGGTGCGCCTGAGTCACCTCGCTTTGGAACTGAAAGCTGCTCTAGAAAAGGAGAGGGGCGCGGACCAAACTCAGCCATGTTCGGGGAAAAACAGTCTAGATTACGAATCAACGGCAACCAAGCAAGATACCGATCCTCCTCCCCCAGTGCACGCTTCGGTGGTGCAGGGCCTAGATGATCTGGCACCAACCGAGGGGAGATGAGCGGCACATTAGGCTCATTTCGAGAGTACGAGGGATAGGATAATTCGAGTGGCGGGTCCACACTTTTATGAGGTTTACGACTGATATTCTGACCCCACTCACGGCTTTCTGCCTCTTCGGCAGCGGCTCTGAGTTTGCGTCGCAGGAAAAACAGCTCAACCAAGTAATCGTCGAGGGGGCGGTTGAGTGGAGCAAGGCGGCGAATGTCGTTTTCGTCGAGATGCAGTTCAACGAGCAGGCGAGCAATCGCGAGGTCAATCATGTGAGCGCGCCAGGTAAAGGGGGACGCTCAAATCCGCAGACATTGCCGGAAGCTTCTCTTCCCAAAAGCCGTCTATTGTTCGCTTCGAACAGTGTCCATTTGACGGTCAGCAACAGAAAGTCCCTTGAATCTGCGGCGGCATGGTTACGTCTGCACCCAGGAGATCGTGTTCTCATCGTCGGATATTGTGACGACTCGGGTTCGGAGGCGTGCACTGCTGCGCTGGCGGAACGCCGCTCGGAAGCGGTGCGGCAGTTTTTGTTGAGTCTTGGCACGCGAGCGGATCAAATCGCGGGCGTCAACGGTTGGGAAAATCTAACCGGACCGTGCCGTGCAGGCGCAACAGAGTGTCAGCGACAAAATCGGAGCGCACGTCTGTACCTGGCTGAGCCTGCAGGGAGTTTGAAGTGAGATAAATCAGAAAAACCGGAATTGGAATTAGAGAGCTCCAATATTTCCCATGAGCGGTTTGCGCGAGCGGGCAACGCATACGGAATCTAGAAGAACGGACAATACGAAAAACACAATACATAACTGGCTACCCAAATCCATCCTGATGCAATTGGCTATTCTCATGAGAAGGGCATGTTGACGGAACGTTACCTTCCTCAATCATCTTTCATGGCAAGTTGAACGCGCGGCCAGTATCATCATTCTTTCGTTGTCGACTGTGGCTGGCTCGGCAAAATCCTTGATCCTGCTGCTGTGGTCGGATAAGGAAAGTCTTTGTACGTGACTCGTCTGGGAAAAGCCCGTTGTGAAGAGTGACCGATGCAAGTAGTTTCCATCCAGGTAGCTTTTGGTTTTCTCTTGGCGTCGCTGGGTCTTTTGGCCCCGCTCGTTCTGATAGCGAGCCGGACGAAGAGAGCTCGGGCGTTCGCGATCACACTGATTGTTGGTTCCAACGTTGTTGGCTGGTTTGTGGCTGCCCTTTGCTTCTGGGGAGAGTCCAAACTTGCCCTCACCTTCTCCGGCTTCACGCCTTTTCCCTTCGCGCTTGGGCTCGACAGGCTCAGCGCGTTTTTTCTTCTGTTGATCTGCACGGTGGCAGTTCCGGTCGCGATTTTTGCGGTTTCGTATTTCGACAAGCACTACGGCGAGCAGCGCCGGAACTGGATTTGGGCTTTCTTCTCCCTCTTCCTGCTATCGATGATCACGGTTGTAACAGCATCCACTGGTTTTGCATTTCTCGTCGGTTGGGAGTTGATGACACTTCTCTCCGCTGGGCTAATCCTAATGGAGGGGGACTCGGCTGAGCGCCGTCATAATGTCTTCATCTATTTGCTGATGATGCATGCAGGCGCCGCTGCAGTGGTGGCGAGTTTCTTTCTTTTTCTGCCCTATTCGCACAGCCTGGACTTTGCGGGGATTCGCGCGGCCAGCCCTGTCGTTCCAGCGGGAATCAGGGTCCTGATTTTCCTGCTGGCCTTCGTGGGATTTGGGACCAAAGCGGGCATCATTCCGCTCCACCTCTGGCTTCCTCGAGCCCATCCAATCGCTCCCAGCCCCGCGTCAGCGCTGATGTCCGGCGTGATGTTGAAGACGGCGGTGTACGGGTTTGTGCGCTTCGCTTTTGATTTTCTTGGCGGGGGGCCATCTTGGTTTGGATATGTGGTTCTTGTGGCCGGTGCGGTCTCCGGCCTTCTCGGCGTTCTGTACGCAATCGCTGAACACGATCTCAAGCGGTTGCTGGCCTACCACAGCGTGGAGAACATCGGGATCATCTATCTAGGACTGGGAACGTCATTAGTTTTTCTGGCCAATCACGCGCCGGTTCTGGCGGCGTTAGCGCTCATCGCAGCTCTCTTGCACACTCTCAATCATGCTCTGTTCAAAAGCCTGCTGTTTCTCGGCGCGGGCGCTATTTCGAATGCAACCCACACGGTGGATTTGGAGGAACTTGGCGGGCTACAGCGCCGGATGCCGGTCACCGGAACGGCTTTCCTCATCGCTTGCTGCTCGATCGTCGGGTTGCCGCTGTTCAACGGTTTCATCAGCGAGTGGCTCACCTTTCGGAGTTTTCTGGCTGGCTCCGTTCTACTAAACACGAAGGCCCAAATTGTGCTGCCACTTATGGTAGGTGTCCTTGCTCTAATCGGAGGGTTGGCGGCAGCGTGCTTCGTGAAGGTCTTCGGCGTGGCCTTTCTGGGACGGCCGCGCAGCTCGGAGGCCGAACATGCGGTCGAAGCGCCGCTACTGATGCGCGGCGGTATGACCATGCTCGCGGCAGCTTGCCTGCTGATTGGAATCTTGCCGGGAGTTCTCTTGCGTCCACTGGCCTCGCTGACCCAGGTTCTGATTCCCGGCGCTGGCGTGCCAGACGAGACCGTGAGCATCGCGCGCATCATTCCGTGGATCGCAGCGATCATCCTGGGAGTGACCGCCATAACCGCCCTGACCACACGCGTCCAAAGGATGGCTCCGACGTGGGGCTGTGGTCTTTCGCAGTTGACGAGCCGTATGCAATACACCTCAACGGCTTTCTCGAAACCAATTCGCTTTGTCTTCTCATCCGTCTACAAGCCCGACCGCAAGCTCGACAAACTTCCCACCGACAAGCCTTACTTCCCCGTATCAATCTCCTATCGTTCGGTCCGTACAACCTCTTACGAAAAGGCACTCTACCGGCCATTCGTTGACCTCATTGTTTCTGCGGCGCATCAGTTGCGGCGCTTGCAGACGGGAAATATTCAGGTGTATCTGCTTTACATTTTTCTCACTTTGGTTGCGCTACTTACTTTCTTGAGGTTTCAGAGATGACCACGGTAATCAACGTGCTCCAGGCATTGATTCTCGTTCTGGGGGCCCCGCTTGTCAGCGGAATCGTCAGCAAGATCAAAGCTTGGATCCAGCGACGCCAGGGGGCCAGCATCTGGCGCCCTTACATTGAAATTGCCAAGCTCTTCCGCAAGGAAGACCTCGTCCCTCCATCCGCATCGTGGGTGTTTCGCTTCGCGCCCAAGGTGCTGTTCGGAACTACGATATGTGCGGTCGCATTCGTTCCGGTGGTACACCCTTCGGCGCTACTTGCCTCCCGTGGCGATTTCTTTTTTCTTGTGTATGTGCTAGCGCTGGGGCGATTTTTTCTGTCCTTGGGGGCGTTGGATGGGGGTAGCGCATTCGGCGGTATGGGGGCCAGCCGCGAGGCACTGGTTTCCACGCTAGCCGAAGCTCCGTTTTTGTTAGGCTTGGTCGCGATTTCCATTTTGGCAGCCCACGCCGACATCGCCGGAATGGTCATGTGGACGCTTCAGCGGAACGTTTTTGACATTTCGGCCGTGCATATTCTGGCCTTCACGTCTCTTGCCATGGTGGTGCTCGCCGAGACGGGACGGATGCCGGTAGATAATCCGACCACCCATCTCGAGTTGACGATGATCCACGAGGGAATGGTTCTGGAATATTCCGGACCCAGCCTGGCTCTGGTCGAGTGGGCGAGCGCCGTCAAGCTCCACGCCTTGCTGGCGCTCTTGATTTCCCTCTTCGGGCCCTGGGGAATGGCGTCAACCGTTTCGGTTTGGGGTACGGGCGCCGCGCTGCTGTTGTATTTGGCCAAAGTTACAGTTTTGATGATTCTGCTGGCGTTGGTTGAGAGCGTGGTAGCCAAGCTCCGCATGTATCTCGTCCCGGATTTTCTGGGAGTTGCTGCTGCAGTTAGTGCACTCGCGGTGATCTTTACGACGTTGGTCAAGGGGTAGCGAAATGGGACTGGTGGCAATTGCGACGGGCAAGTTTCTGAGTTCATTCTCCGTTTTTCTCTTCCTGACGGTTCTCCTCATGGTTGTGGCGCGCCGCATCTCGACGAGTGTTCTGCTCTTCAGCTTGCAATCCGCGATCATCACAGCGGAGGTTTTCGCCATGGGAGTTCGGGAGAAACTGGCGGCGGCCTACGTGGTTGGCGCGTTGGTCTTACTGATTAAAGTCATTGCCATTCCGTATGCCTTTTTCCGATTGGTGGACCGGCTGAAATCACCGCGCGACGTGAAGGCTTCGACCACTCCGACGCAGTCCGTATTTATTGCCGGTGCGATGATTTACCTGTCGTACGCGGCAGTTCATTCGTTTGGGCAGACGGTGCACGTTCCGGAGGATGCTCTGGCTGCGGCCGTGGCTCTGATTCTGACGGGTTCGTTTCTTATGGTTAGCCGGAAAAAGGCTCTGATGCAGATGCTGGGACTTCTCGTCCTGGAGAATGGGATCTTTCTGGCGGCCTTAATAACGACGTTCGGCATGCCCTTGGTCATCGAGATTGGAATCTTTTTCGATATTCTCGTGGGATTGCTGCTTATGGGAATCTTTACATTTCGCATCCGCGACACCTTTGACCATTTGGACGTGTCCAAGCTGCGGCGGCTCCGGGGTTAGGCGGATGATACTCCTGCTTCCATTGATCTTCGCGTTGCTGGGCACCGTGCTCGTTCTGGGTTTCCGGGACCGCCGTGTGGCCACGCGTGCCGCGCTCGCAATAGGGGCCTTGGAAATTGCCTCGCTAAGCGCACTCGTCTGGCAGGTCCACAGGCAGGGACCGCAGCAGTTGGGCCGCTATCTTCGCGCGGATGGATTGAGTTCGTTCTTCCTCATGAACATAGCCTTTATCTTTGGCCTGGTCCTGGTCTATGCATCAGGCTACCTGCGTCACATACCAGAAGGACGGTTTTCATCGCCGCGGTGGTTTTATGCGCTCGTCTTCTTGTTTCTCTTCACGATGGTCAGCGTCTGTCTGTCGGCAAACCTCGGTCTACTCTGGATCATGATGGAAGGACGACGTTGGCATCCGCACTCCTCGTCGGTTTTTACAATACGGAAGGGGCGGTCGAGGCCGGGTGGAAGTACTTGATCGTTTGCACGGTAGGAATCGCATTCGCGTTGTTCGGAACCATTGTGTTGTATTTGGCCGCCGTCCAGGCAGGCATGAATCCGGCTGCAGCGCTGGACTGGGTTTCTCTGATGGATGCGGTCCCGCGAATGGGCTTCGACCCGCACTTGGTGAAGCTGGCGTTCGTATTTGTCATCGTCGGCTATGGAACGAAGATCGGCTTCGTGCCCATGCATAGCTGGCTTCCGGATGCCCACGCCGAAGCACCTACGCCCATCAGCGCATTGCTCTCGGCTGTCCTCCTCAACTGCGCCATGTATGCCGTCATGCGCTATGAGGTCATCGTTTCCCATGCCACGGGGCCCGCCTTTCCGCATACGTTGCTGCTCATCTTTGGGCTGTTGTCCATGGTTGTTGCCGGCTTACTCATCCTGGTGCAACGCAATCTGAAACGCCTCCTGGCCTACAGCAGCGTGGAGCACATGGGAATCATCGCCATTGGGCTGGGATTGGGAGGCCCGCTGGGACTCTTCGGCGCACTGCTGCACACTTTCAATCACTCCGTGGCAAAGTCCCTGCTCTTCTTCAGTGCTGGCAATGTACGGCACAACTTCGGGACGCTGCGCATGGATAGCATCAGCGGTATGAGCCGCACGTTGCCGCAGACGAGCGCGGCTCTGGTCGTCGGAAGCCTAGCAATTGTGGGCCTGCCGCCCTTCGGTCTGTTCATCAGTGAGTTCGCCATTCTGTCCGAAGCCTTCGGCCAAGCCCGATTCCTGGTTGTGGGCCTGTTCTTGGTTATGCTCTCCGTGGTCTTCGGCGGCTTCGCCTTCCATCTTCTCCGCTTGCTGGGTGGTGAGCCGGCTGGCGTCCCTTCGAGTCCAAAACTGATTCCGTCCGAGTACGCTGTGATGGGAATCGCCGCCTTTTGCCTCCTCGTCTTTGGGGCCCGGATTCCTCATCTCTTCGGAGTCTTTCTGCAGGAAGCTATTGCGGTGATGCGATGAACGAGAACACGCCAGGAGCAGTCCCAAGCGGCGAAAGAGGCTCTGGCGGACCGCCGCTGGTGCTCCCTCGCGGGAAAACTGAATCTGTGGCGCGTCTTGTCACCGTTTTCGGCAGTCTTGGATCTGATCGCGAGAAGCGTGTCCATTATGTCTTTGATGTCGGAGAAGCGAAGTATTGGGAGACGATGGTGGCGGCCAGCGGTCCCGTCCGCTCGATTGTGCCCGAGCTTCCCTCCGCGGCTTGGTATGAGAGGGAACTCCACGATCAGTACGGCATCGAAATAACGGGACATCCCGACCTGCGACCCCTCGTGTTCCATGAAAACTGGCCCGAAGGTGTGCATCCGATGGTGGATGCCGTGAATCAAGTCCCATGGGCGTCGCGTGAGTACCGTTTCCTCACGGTGCAGGGCGACGGTGTCGCGGAAGTGGCTGTGGGTCCTGTGCACGCGGGGATTATTGAGCCAGGGCACTTCCGGTTCAGCGTCGTTGGCGACACTGTCTTACATCTAGAGTTGCGGCATTTTTACACGCACAAAGGCACCGAAAAGCTTTTCGAAGGCAGCCTCGTGAATGCCGGAGCGATGATTGCGGAGTCCGTCTCTGGCGATAATTGCTTTGCCCATGCGATTGCGTACTCTCAGGCGGTGGAGAACGCATGCCGGGCTGAAGTTCCGCCCCGGGCCTCGGCCATTCGCCTGATTGGTCTCGAACTCGAACGGCTCGTCTCTCACATCTCGGATCTGGGTGGGTTGTGCACCGACGTGGGTTTCAGTGTTGCGGCCGCGTATGCGACACGCATCAAGGAATTCCTGCTTCGTGCCTCAGCGGATTGCTCCGGAACGCGATATTGGCGTGGGATTGCGGTCCCGGGCGGTCTCCGGTTCGATCTGGAGTCGAGGAAGATTTTGGGGTTGAGTCAGGCTGTTTCACTAGCGGCTCGCCAGTTTGCGGACCTCGCTCGTGTCATCTTGGAGACACCCTCGATCCAGAACAGGTTTGAAACGGCTGGAGTTGTCAGCCCGGAAGTAGCGCGCGACCTCGCCGTAGTCGGACCCGTTGCGCGCGCGAGCGGCATCGATCTCGATGTGCGCCGCGATCACCCTTACGGGCATTACAAGAGTGCGCAGTTTGAGGTTCCCGTCACGCACTACGGAGATGTGATGGCCCGTGCCAAGATTCGCATTAAGGAAGCGGCGATCTCCGCTCGTCTCATTCAGCAGATTGCCAGTGCTCTGCCAATTGGAAGTGTCTTGGCCCCGCTAGAACTTGACGGAGAGATGCACGGCTCCTCGGCGGTTGAGTCACCTCGCGGTGAACTCTATTATTGGTTGGAAGGGAGCGACGGGCGGCTCACCCGCTGCCACATTAAGTCGCCGTCGTTCCAGAATTGGCCCGCAATGCCCTTTGCCATTGCGGACAACATCATTGCGGACTTCCCGCTGATCAACAAGAGTTTCAATCTCTCCTACTCCGGATGTGACCGATGATTTTTGAGGTGCTCGAGCGAAGCTTGCAACAGCCAAACCGAGTGATCCCGGTCGAGGCTCTATTGGGGAACTGCGACGGAAGCCGCATGCCCGATGTCACCTCAGCACGCTTGACACCTGCCATCGCCCAGAGGCTCGTTGAAGTCTGTCCCACGACGGCGTTCAGCATGGGAGAACTTGGAGACCGGCCTTGTCTAAAATTGTCCTACGCCGAGTGCATCGGTTGCGGCAGGTGCGAGGAACCTAGTGAGGGAGCAGTAGTTACAGCGCCACGGTTCACCTGGTGCGGATTGCCGAAAGCGAATTTGGCGCGGCTGTGGGATCTTGAATCGCACACAGAGATCACTCCCCCGCGCCCAAATCCAGAAATGGTGCGCGGACAGATTCGGTCCCTCTTTGGAAAGGCCCTAAACATCCGCCAGTTGGACGCCGGCTCGTGCAATGGGTGCGAGGCGGAAATCTCCGCGCTCACGAATCCATACTACGATCTGGAGCGATTCGGGATTCATTTCGTCGCCTCTCCCAAACATGCCGATATGCTTCTGGTCACCGGGCCGGTCACTCGCAATATGGCTGAAGCCGTCAAGACTACGTATGAGGCCGTTCCATCTCCCAAACTTGTGGTGGCGGTGGGAGCCTGTGGATGCAGTGGGGGCATCTTTGCAGGCAGCCACGCTGTCGTCGGCGGCGTGGACGCTGTCATTCCCGTTGACGGCTATATCCCCGGGTGCCCTCCGACACCGGCAATGCTGATGACAGGAATCCTCGAGGTTTTGCGGCGCCGTACCGTGAGGTGACGCTTACATGATTCCGGGAGTGCTGGACTACCTCTGCGCGCGAACTGTGCACGAATCAAACGTTTTCACTGGATTGGGGTTAGCCTTGAGCGAAAAGCAGATTCCCGAAGTTATTGAAAATCTTGGAAACCAAGATAACGAATGGAGTCGTGAGAAAAGGCTCTGGTGCTTTGCAAGCAGGGGGCCAGGGGTTCGAATCCCCTGACGTCCAGCAACTTCTCCTCTGATTGCAAAGCACTCACTAGATTCATCTCTGCCCCAACCTCTCGTTTTGGTCTGTCCGCGAACTGTGCACGAAAGGAGCGTTTCGGTGCATTGAGGTTTACGTTGGGCGAAACGCAGATTTCACCATTTATTGGAAACGTTAAGTTTGCCCCCGCAGTCGTTGGATGGGGCGATCTGCAGCTTCGGCCTCAGCGCAATGCCGGGAGAACTCGCAGCTATTCGGCGGCTTCCCTCAATGCTCGCGGCTAGAGATGTCAGCTATCGCAGCCACCAACAACGATTCCGCGTCTCCGGGACCCCAAACTACCTACTACATTTTTATGACGGCCACTCTTAGTTGCGGGCACGGTACCCAGAAGAACTTTCCTCTGAATAACTTCCGCACCACCTATTCCACTTCACATGCCATGCATTCGGTCGCGAGCCGAATGCTCGGTTTGACCGCGATTGATCTGGTAAGCCGTAGAGACACCCGTCACAGTTGATTTTCCTTCTCCTTCATTAATCGCGATTCGCGAACTCGATATTTCCCCGTGGAAGGCCAAATTTCCTTCACAATGTTCACAACTCTCTGCATGACAAAGGAGTTGGCTCCCCGGGGAGGATTCGAACCTCCAACATTTCGGTTAACAGCCGATTAACCAACTTCATCAGAACTTGCCGGAGTTGGCACTAATCGAAAGAAATCAGCAAGTTGCGACTAAACCCGACGAATCACTTTCTCCTTCTTTATTCACTGATTGTTCGACTTTTGCCACCATTCATCGCGATTAGTATTACGTTTTTATGACAGCGGGTAGGGAAAGCCGCTCGGGCTTCGATCTCCTCGAATGTCGTTTCTGGACCGCGAGGTCGACCAGCCTCTCATCCGGGATTCCGACTTGAACGAAGCCGACGCGCGGCTTCGTTCAAACGCTAACCGGACAACACCCTTACGATTTGAGTTATTGTGTCTCCTCCTCTTGAATCACAGTCTAATCCCGATTTGCTACAACGCCGCGCATATTCCCAAGCAAGCTCGGCTCATGGCAAGCGGTTAAGAGGTTCCGGCCCGTGTACATGTTGATAAATCTCTACGGCCAGTGATCGGAAAATGTTGGAGACGACAGACTAAAGGTTTATGACCGTCTGGGTGGAAGCACTCTCCAGCAACGATGCGGAGGTCTGAAATGCATTGCATGGGACAGAATCCCGTTCGCTTGACGCTTGTAACCTCCC
>Ga0187865_1000841_pt1 | contig 40098 bp, 35 predicted proteins | sample June2016WEW_11_1_2_FD_132989 | JGI IMG/M metagenome (GOLD analysis project Ga0187865, IMG submission 132989) | Peatland microbial communities from SPRUCE experiment site at the Marcell Experimental Forest, Minnesota, USA - June2016WEW_11_100 | ecosystem: Environmental > Terrestrial > Soil >...
GGATCCTTAGATTCATAAACGCGCGCCAGAAAAACATGAGGTAGAGAATCAGCACGGCGATGCCACCTTCGGCGCAGATCTGGAGGTAGGTCATGTGCACGTCGTGCCATACCCCCGAGTAGGCGGCAAAGTCGCGAAGACCAATACCAAAGATGGGATAGGTTTCGATGGCTTCGACCGCGCGCACCATGAGGAATTTGCGAGCCTCGTAGGAGCCGTAGGCGGACTGTTCGGTAGTGCTGTCGCCCGACAAGGCGCCGAAGCGATCATAGAGTTTTCCGCCGAAGGCGGACATCACCACGACGCCGACGAGGGCAGTGGCGACGATCAGATAAGGGCGCTTTCCCTTGATGGCAAAGTAGTAGAGAGTGACACTGCCGGAGATGACGAGGTCGATGAAACCGGCCCGGGATGCGGTCTTAAAAATGGCTACCGCCATCACCAGCATTCCGCAAAGCCAAAGCACTTTGACGACAGTATTCCTGGCGGTGACCATGAAGGCCAGGACAAACGGCAGCGATAACACGATGGCGAATGCGAGATCGTTCGGGTTCGAATAAATGCCACCCAGCACACCTTCGAGACGAGGCGTGCTGTGGCCCTTGGCCAGGGCGGCAGCACAAACGACGACCACCGAAAATACCTGAATAAAGATGATTCGCCGCAAGCGGTCGAAAGTGGTAATCAGCAGGAAAACCAGCACCCATGCGACGTAGACCTTGGAAAAATCTATGGTGCGGGAAACGGCACCGCCTTTCCAGACCGGAGACAGAAATCCTCCAAAAAAGAGAAGGCCGATCATACTCAGGAGGATTGTTGCTTCCTTGGGCAGATCCTTGAATGTGCGTTTGGTTCTACCCAGGCTGGTGAACAGACCCCACAGGGCCATGATGGCTGTAATCTTGGCGAGCGGCAGATAGGCCAGACCGGGAATCCAGTCTTCCGGGCGGGCGCAATAAACCACGAAGAAACCACTGAGCCAGAAGAACGCGTTCTTGGTCGGATCCGCGGCTTTGAAGGATGTGCGCCTTCCAGAGACTTCCGCCGGTACTACATTGCCGTTATCGCCGATGGCCACAAAGTCCTCTTCTTCTCTTAAGCTTTCTTTTCCGCGAAGCGCGTCGGAATCTCACGTACCGCAACGGATTTCTTTTCTACTACCGCCTGCAAAATTCCGCTGAAACGTTCGCCGATCGCCGGCCAGTCATAGCGGGCGGCGGTCTCGGCGGCGGCCTTTTCGTAACGGCGGCGCAGTTCCGGATCGCGCAACAGCATGATCACCGCCTGGGCGAAGGAACGGGCATCGTCGGCCAGCATAATGTCGCGGCCGTGATGAACATCCAATCCTTCGGCGCCGACGGTGGTGGAGACGACCGCTTTGGCAGCCGCCATGGCCTCGTAGATCTTCAGACGCGTTCCGCCGCCGATGCGCAAGGGCACGATGACTACGGCGGACTGGCGCAGATGCTCGACGACCGAGGGCACGCGGCCGGTGACTTCGATCGAGTCATTGCTCGAGTCATTGATCGAGTTATTGATCGAATTAGAGGCCCACTTCTGAACGCGGCGGTCGGGATTGCGGCCAACGATGCGGAATCGGGCCTGCGGCACTTCGGCCTTGATCGCGGGCCAGACTTCAGCGCAAAAAAATTCGACGCCGTCCACGTTCGGCTCCCAGTCCATGGCGCCGACGAAGGTGATGAGGGGCGCGGATCGAGCGAGCGGAGCCGGATCGGAGGCCGAGGGATCAGGGCGATACTGCGCGAGATCGACGCCCGTGGGGACGACGGTGACGCGATCTCCATCCACCCACTGCGTCATGAGGGAGCGATCGTTTTCCGACACGGCAATCACCTGCTGGAACTTGCAAACGGCGGCGCGCTCGTAGCGGAGCATCTTCCGGAATTCCATGCGGTACATCATCTTTTTTACCGGATTGCCTGCGGTGGCGGCATGGCGGCGCCAGATTTCGCTTTCCACGTTGTGCTGGAAGAGCACACTGGGGAGGTTGAGACATCCGGGAAAATTGACCGCGGCATCCAGGAAGTCGCAGACGGCGACATCGAAGCGCCGCTCGCGGAACCAGGTCTGGAGCTGCCTCTGGACTTTGGCGTGAGCGAAGCGGCTGATCGCATACGGCGGCTGGGCGCTGAGATGAGCCACATAGTCGAGGCCGCGCGCGGCTCCCGAAAGTTCGCGCTTGCCGGTGCAGACGGCCACCGCACCGGGCAACTGCCGCTGCAACTCGCGCTCGTAGTCTGGGTCGGGCGCTCCTCCATAGTAAGAGTAAAACGTAAGCTCATGCCGCGCGGACAGATATCGCAAGACGTGGTACGAGCGGATATTGCCGCCGTTCTGCACGGGGAGGAGCTTATCGGCTTTGACCCAGAGGATTCTCATGGCAGGATCGGCGATCGTTGTTCAGCGATCATCATTCAGCGAACCCAGACTGCCTTTCTGCCCCGGACAAAGTTGATGAAGGCGACCATGGCGGCGGAATTGAGGACGACGAAAGTGCGGGCAGGATCGGCAATGCGCGAGAGCGGGCCGATCTTGACGCCCGCAAGCGCGGCCAAACTGAGGGCGTAAAACGCAAGCTGCGCCCCGAGCGCCGCGCGATAGAGCGGCTGGGGCAGGAACATGGACGCGATCAGAAGCGCCAGCAAGGCAAAGGGCACGGCCAAGCGCGAGAGTTTGTGGCTTACGAATTCAAATCGAATCGCGTTTTGTGAGCTCAACAACCATGGAGCAAGTTGCAGGAGCTGATAGTTGCCGCTCAGGGTGCGAACCTTGCGGGAAAATTCACGGCCTTCGCCCAAGTCGGGCGAGTCCCAGGCGCGGGCGCGGGAGTCGAAGATGACGCGAGATCCCTGGCGCACGATCTGCATGGGCAACAGGACGTCGTCGAGGATGGTGCCCTCGGGCAACGGCGACGTGTCGAGCAATCTCCGGCGGGCACAATAGATGGCGCCGGTAGCGCCGGCAACAGAACCGGAGGCGGACTCCAGTTCACGAATCCTCTTTTCGATGCGCCAATACAACCCCATTCCCTTCCCAGTCTCTCCGCTGGTGGGATCGCCCAGCATCAACTGGCCACTGGCGGCGCCGACATCGGGATCGGCGAAATTCTCGATCAGCAACCGCAGGGCGCCGGTTTCGATCTGCTGGCGGGCATCGGTAAACAGCAGCACTTCCCCGGACGCCAGTTTGATCGCATCATTGAGGCCAGCGGCTTTGCCCTGAGATGCCGGTTTCATCAGAGTTCGCACCCTGTTTCGCACCCGCGGATCGCGGGCATAGTCGGCGAGAATGGCGGGCGTGCGATCGCTGGAACCGTCGGAGACGACGACGACGTCCAGCTTCGCCTGGGGATAGTCGAGGGCCAGCAGGTTTTCGAGCTTGCGAGCGATCACCGTTTCCTCATTGCGCACGACCATCACCGCCGAGACCGCGGGTGCAGCGGAACTTTCGACAAAACCCCGGCGCACCGGACGCGGCGACCATCGGCTGCGCAGCCATAACCACGCCGGATAGCCCAGGTAGGAGTAGCCGACGAGCACGGCCGCGAACCAGAAGACGTATTTGATCTTCGTCATTATTGCGCACCCCGGCGCAACAGCACGGTCTTGACCGTCAGGAACATGATCAGCAGATCCAGACCAATGGAAGCGTTCTTGATGTAGAACAGGTCGTACTGAAGTTTTTCGCGCGCATCTTCGACGGTGCTGCCGTACTTGTACTTGACCTGCGCCCATCCGGTGAGGCCGGGCCGCACCATGTGGCGCACGCCGTAATAGGGAATTTCTTTGGAGAGCCACTCGATGAATTCCGGGCGCTCGGGACGCGGGCCGACGAATGCCATATCGCCCTTGAGCACGCACCACAGCTGGGGAATCTCATCGAGGCGCGAGGAGCGGAGAAACTTGCCGACGCGGGTCACGCGGGGATCGTTATCGCCCGCCCACTGCGGGCCGTTCGCGCCTTCGGCGTCCCGGCGCATGGTGCGGAATTTCACGACCTTGAAGATGCGTCCGGCCTTGCCCACTCGCGTCTGGGTATAGAACACGGGCCCTTTGGAATCGAGCCGGATGGCGAGCATGATCAACGGAAACAAAGGCAAGGCGAGGATGAGACCAATCAGCGAGATGACGATGGAGACCACGCGGCGCACCACGATGAAGATGGCGCTGCGGCGAAACCCTTCGCCAAACACCAGCCAGCTGGGATAGAGATTCTCGACCTCGATCTTGCCCGAGATTTTTTCCAGCCAGGTGGTGGCTTCCTCGATCTTGACCCCCTGCATGCGCAGGTCAAGTAGTTCCCGCATGGGGACGGTACCGCGGCGATCGGGCATGGCCACGATGACGCGATGGACTTTTTGTTTGTGGACGACTTCCATCAGGTGCGCCGCCACGGAGTCGCGGGTTACCGCGCCTTCCAGCTTGCCGGTCCAGCTGGCGATCTCGACGCCGATTTCAGGATTCTGGCGCAGGCCTTGCACCAGGCGTTGCGCGCGCTCTCCGGTACCCAGGACGTAGACGCGCTCGACCAAAATTGGCAACTGGACCAGCCAGGTAAAGGCGAACCGCCATCCGAACAGAGCGACAGTGAGGATGATCAGGCTGACCGCCGAAGAACCGCTCCCCAACAAGTAGTTCGGCCGTACGTATGCGATGCCCGCCAGAATGAAGGCGAGCACGCCGGGAACCATGAGCAAGCGGAAATAAAGCTCACCTTTGGCATTGAGGCGCGCGGTGTCGTACAGGTCGAGCCAGTGCGAACACAGCAATACCAGCACCGTGACTCCGAGGATCTTAAGGTAGCCACCCTCGTAGTTGAGCACCAGGGAACTGTCTTCGCGAAGTTCGTACACCGCGCCGAGGAGGAACGAGGTCCAGATGATGAGGGCCTCTCCGATCAGCAGGACCAGAGTACGAACTGGATAATAAACATTGAAGAGCCGGATCAACGGGGCCTCGGTTCGTCTTCATCCTAGAGATCAGGCTTGGCTGTTCACGGCCTCGCCATAGTAGTACTTCGACTGTTTAAGCTTTCCGGAGGGGGCTCCGTTAAGCACAACTCCGAGCAGCAGCTTGTCGGGGAATTCTTCGCGGGCCCGGCGAGCCAGATCGGAAGGCGTCACATTGGAGCGCACGACCATGAGAATGCCGTCGCAGAAACTTGCGACCAGTGTGGCATCCGACACGGGGATGACGGGCGATGAGTCGAGAATGATCCAATCGAACAAGGGCTCGACGCGCTGCAGGAACAGCTTCAGACGCCCATTGGCGAGCAGTTCGGGGGCGCTCGTAACGACCCGGCCCGCCGGCATGAAGAACAGGTTTTCCATGGGCCCACGTTGCAGCGCGGCGAACTCATCGCATTCGCCCAACAGGTATTCGGCCAATCCCGGCGACTGGGCCGCTCCGAGGTGGTGGTGCATGCCGGGGTTGCGCAGATCGGCGTCGATAACGAGGGCTCGGCGTCCGTGCTGCCGCACCAAGACCTGGGCTAGATTGGCAGCCACGAAAGACTTCCCTTCTTTGGGAAGCGCGCTGGTTATCAGCAGGCGTTTCAGCGGCATCTTCTCGCGGATCTGGCAGAGGCGGGAGCGCAGGGTGCGGAACTCTTCCGCTCCGACGCGACTGTCGTCTTCCTGGAAGAAGAGCATGGTGCGCGGATCCGGACTCCATTCGGTCTGGGGGCAGCGGGCAAGCAGCGCTTCGTAACTCAACCCGGAGGCCATGGTTGGCAGCGGGGTGGCTCCCGATGGTTGCAGCGCAGGCATGTTCTCGCGTCGCGCTTCGGGTTGGTCGAAGGCGGGTTGGTCGAAGGCGGGCTCGACGTGCGTCCCCGTGAAGGTTGCTCTTTCCTGCTCGGCGCGTTTTAAAGCGTCATGGATGCGGCTCATAGTTTCCTTTCCTTGGGGAGATCCTGTTGTTCTGATTGGCGCAGCCGGTCGGCCAGTGTCGCCAAGGTGCGTAAGGCTTCGACCAGATCAAACTTTTCGGATGACGGAGGCGCCGGTGCGGTCATGGCTGCGGCGGCGTTGCCATCGGCGAGATCGAAATCGCGGGCGACCGAATCGACGACTTCGGCGGCGATGGTCTTCTTCTGGTCGACGAACGCGCTGACCAGGCAGTGCTCGCAGAGCAGGTTGATGATGCGCGGAATGCCCAGCGCGTAACGAAAAATGGCGACGGTGGCGTCGGAATCGAAAATCGGATCGCCGTTCGACCCCGCGATGCGGAGGCGCTGGCTGATATAGGACTTGGTTTCCTCAAGATTGAAAGGATGAGTCTTGGCGCGCAGCGTCAAGCGCTGACGCAACTGCCGTAACTGGGGCTGCTTCAGACGCTGTTCGAGTTCCGGCTGTCCGACCAGAACGATTTGTAGGAGCTTTTCGGTGAAGGTCTCGAGATTGGTGAGCATGCGGATCTCTTCGAGCACTTCGTCGGAGAGATTTTGAGCCTCGTCGATGACCAGCACCGCAGTCTCACCGGCGCGATAGCGATCGAGCAGCCAGTTATAGAGGCGCTGCAGGATCTGGCTCTTCGACTTGGTATCGCAGGGAATGCCGAAATCGGCCATCATGAAATCGAGGAACTGGGGCACGTCCATGCGCGAGTTGAAGATGAAGGCGGTCGCGACCTGCTGCAGGCGGAGCCATTCCATCAATTTATTGATCAGCGTCGTTTTGCCCGTCCCCACCTCGCCGGTAAGCAGCACGAAGCCCTTGCGGCTTTGTATGCCGTAGGTAAGGCAGGCCAACGCCTCTTCGGTGTGCCGCGTGAGGAACAGGTAACGCGGGTCCGGATTGACGTTGAACGGGTTGGCGCGAAGTCCAAAAAATTCTTTGTACATAGGCTTCCGCTAGACCTCGACGTTCTCGTGTTCCTTTGGCGATGGGGGATCACCCCGGCCCCAGAAACGGCGGCGTCCGTTGCTTTTGGCGGCGGCATCGTCCTCGTCCTCACCCAGCCAGGGCACGGAAATCAGGAGGGGCAGATCCATGATGGCGGCAGCGTCTTTTTCGGTGCGGATCGACTTGTCGCTAAACTCCAGCCACATGGCGATGATCAGGCCGAGCGCCAGACCGACACCCAAGCCGCCTGCGGCAAAAATCGGGCGGTTGGGGAAACTGGGAGAATCGGGCAGGCCAGCTCCGGCCAGAATGTGCATCTGCTCGCCCTGCTGCTGGTTCTCCATGCTGGTGCCCAGCTCGGCGGAGCTTTTCTTGGCCAGCAAATCTTTGTAGAAGGCCTGGGCGTTATCGTTGTCGCGGGTAAGCAGCTTGTATTGCTCCTCGACGCCCGGGCTCATGGCGGTGCGGCTCTGGTAGACGCCGATCTGGCTTTGCAGCCTCTTCTGGTCGAGGGTGGCTTGCTCGATCACGCTCTGGTATTGGTGAATCTGGAGACGGAGCTGGCGAATTTCAGGCGGTTCGGCGGCGCTAGCCTTCTCGGTGCTGTCGGTGGCGTTGGCGGCCGCGGCGTTGACCTGTTTCAGCTTCTTCTCGACCTCGGCGATGTCAGCCTTGGTTTTGATCACGTCGGGGTGATCGTCGGTATAGCGCGCCTGCAGTTGCAGCAATTGCGCCTGCAGCTGGGCCAATCCTTGTTCGAGAGTCTGAGGATTGGTGCTGGACTGCGAACTCTTCCAGGTGGCCGTCTGCTGCGCCAGCATGCTTTCGGTGTAGGCCTTATCCTGCTGGGCGCGGCTCAGGGTCTGGGTGGTGGCATCGAGTTGCGAGTTCAGCGCCATCAGCATGCGCATGTTGTTGTCGGCGTCACCGGGCAGCTGACCCATGTATTGCTTTTTGAAGTTGGCGAGCTTGGCATCCTGCTCGTCAATGGCGCGCTTGGCGTCTTCGACCTGGCGGCTAAGAAAATCGGTGGTGCCCTGGGCGATCCCGGCGCGCTCGCGCAGGTTTTCATCCACGATCAGCGAGGTCATGGCATTGCAGATTTTTTGTGCGCGGATTGCGTTGCTGTCGGTGTAGTTGACATTGAACCCGGGCAACGGCACGTCGGCGGCAGAAGCCTTCCTTTTCTTGGCGCCAGAAATTCCCGCCTGGGCCGCGGCAGCGCTCATCGAGGTGATCACCGGCTCGACCGACATATTGTGCTGGATGTCTTCGATGAGCTTGTTTTCTTCATCAGGCTTAACGATCGTAAGGCTCTGAATCACGGGACGCAGGCGGCTGGGGCTCAGGACCTGCTGGCTGAGGGTCTGGATGCGCTGGGTAAAATCGGCCGTGATGACCGACTGGACGTAGTTGTCGGGCACCTTCTGGGCTTCCACCAGAACCGTGGACTGGGAGGTGTATTTCGGCGGGAAGACATAAGAGACCCCGAAGCCCGCCAGCGGGGCAAGCAGGGCCGGGATCAAAATGACTTTAAGGCGGCGCCGTAGCATCGCCAGATAATCGTCCATCGTCAGTTCGCGATTTTCACTCATGCTGTTCACCAATCCGGCCGCCTGGGGCGGCCCAAAAAAATTAGTCGATACGAGTCGGCGTGGGGTGCCATTCCACCCCAATGCTGCCGACGTGCCGCTGAGCAATCCTGCCGCAGGTGCCCGTCAGGCAAACCGGAACATCGAAGGCCACCTCGCTGAAGCGATACGCGGCAAAAAAGTCGTAGGTACGTCCCAGGTGTTTGCGCAAGACGGCTCCGGCAGAGCCTTCGTTATAGCTGGACGCAGCCACGCCCCCAAACAACGCGCTCTGGAGTTTCTTATTGTGGGAGTAGCCCAGATCACCATAGAAACTCCAAGTGCGTCCCAGTGGGCGGGTATACCCGAGCCGCGCAGCCTGGGTGTTGGCGCCGGCGAAGAAGCCCGATCCTGCCGAAGTAAATTTTTCGTAGGTCGCAGCCATCAACGAATGACCGAACTTGTAGCGTAGCTGAACCCGCGCGCTCACCGACCAATGCTTAAGCTCGCCACCCTGTTGCAGGTCGGTGTACTGCGGACCGGCGCCGGCAGTCAAGCTCATCCTGCCGCTGATGGTGTGGCTCCAGCGCACATTGACGACGTGGTTATAAATCTGGCCGCCGGTATTTTGCGGAAATTGAAACAACTGAAAACCGTAAATTCCGCCGATCTGATCGTGACGGGAAAGCAGACGGCTGTATCCGCCCTGAACCGTGATCTGGTCGCTGTTGAGCAGAATAGGCGGCTTGGAGGGGTCGTAGAAATGAGCGTTGCTGAATCCGCCCGCCACGGTGATTGCGGAGACCGGATTCAGAGTCTGAACCGCATCGAGAATCGCCGTGTTCGCGAGCCGGGGAATGTTTCCGATCGCACCGAACTGACCGCTGCCGAAGTTGTGGCTGCCGGGCAAACCACCCCCCGCCATCCCGGTGCCGCCGCCGCCGGCGAGACCCAACCCCGGGACGCCACCAAAGGTAGAGACGGAGAAGGAACCGTCGGGCAGGTAGCTGAAGGAGTCCCGCAGCGTCACCCGGCCAGTTCGCCAGCGCGTCACGGCCTCAAGGCCGGCGGCATGCATTTGCTTCACGTCATAGGGATTGCCGTAGAACGCTCCGCCGCCGAGGTACTCGAGAAAGAGATCGCTCTTGGGCCAGAATTGCTGGAGGTCGAGAGCTCCGAGAACGTGGGTGATAGATTCTAAACCGGTGTTGCCGAGCTGATTGGCTCCGTTCGTGTCCGCCGATTCGCTCACCTGCAAAGCTGGCGAGACGAAGCTGCGGCTGGCCATATGCAGTTCGAGCCCGGGCTCGTCCAGGCCAGATACCGGTGGGTTCTCCGGGTTCAGCACCGGCGCGTTTTGGCCGAAGGCCGGCGCCGGAGCCGGAGTGGTCCCTGGCTGGGACTGGTCACTAGTCTGGGCGGCGGCGCAGATGCTCATGCCGAAAACCAGCAGCGCCAACCGGATTTTTTGCGTTTTTGCCATGCTTTTCACCCGTAGATCGCTTACAGGACCGCGTTTCCTTTACGGGACGACAATTGTATCCCCGGGCTGCAACACATAATTCTGTTCGATCTGCTCACCTTTGACCAGCTTGCGATAGTTCACCGGCAGTTTCTGCTGTTTGCCGTTCTCGGTGCGCAGGACGTAAATGCGTTTAGTGTTGGCAAACTGGCTTAATCCGGCGCTGGACAAGGCTTGTAGAACGGTCATGTTGGGCAACATCGGCGTGGCCCCGGCATGCAACACCTCGCCGACCAGGTAAATCCGCTTGCTGTTGATCGCAGTCACCACCACGGTGACGCGCGGGTCGGCGATGTATTTTTTCAGCTTCTCCGTCACTGAGTCGGCCAACTGTTTGGGCGTCAGGCCTGCGGCCTGCACATCGTTGAGCAAGGGAAGAGAGATTTTGCCGTCGGGACGCACCGGCAAAGTGGCGGTGAGGTCGGCTTCTTTCCAGACCGCGATGTGGAGTACGTCCTCGGGGCCGATGACATACTCGGGTGCGACCTGGCTGGTGGGAGCCGCATTCGTCGCCTTGCCGGAGGCGGTCTTGTCGGGAGCGGAACTGTCGGCGGGCTGGGCAGCATCATCCTGCGCCAACGCGATGCCGCTGATCAAGACCAGTGCCGCAACCGCCGCTTTCCATGCTGATTTCATATCGATTCCTCTCACTCCAGGCTTCAAAGTTTCAAGGTTTCAAGGTTTCAAGGTCTAAATCGCCGCGATTCTTTTGTTCTTTGAAACCTTGAAACTTTGAAACCTTGCGTTCAGGCCCCATACTCTTCGTACCCGATCTGCTTCAGCTTGTAGAGCAGCGCTTTGTAGCTGATCTGCAATTCCTGCGCGGCCCGGCGCCGGTTCCAGCGGGTGCGGGTCAGGACCTGAAGAATGATTTCCCGCTCGGCTTCGCGGGAGGCGGCGCGCGCCGCATCTTTCAAAGAAATTTTCTCGCCGTTGCCGCCGCGATCGACGCGCCGCAAAAGAGAGCGCAATCCTCCCATGGCGAGCGCTTCATCGCCGAGCGCGACAATGGCGCGAGCGGCGTCTTTCAGTTCGCGGATGTTTCCCGGCCAGTTGTATTCCAGAAAGAAGTTTTGGGTTTCCGGACTAAGCAAGGGTACGGTTCGGCAAAAATCACGGGCAGCGGCCGAGAGAAACCAGTCGCGCAGAACGGGAATATCTTCTTTCCGCTGGCGCAAAGGAGGCAGACGCAAACAAACTCCGCTGATCCCATAATAAAGGTCTTCGCGGAACTTGCCGGCCTTGACCTCGGGCTCCAACTCGCGCGAGGTTCCGCAGATGAAACGCGGCACACGGCGCTGCTCGGCGCCGTTCAACCCGATCTGGCGAACCAGTTCCTTCTGCGCCGCCGCAGGGAGGTCTCCCACTTCCTGAAGATAGACGGTTCCACCTTGACCGTCGCAAGCCGCCAGAATTTCTGCGCTGGCTTCATGCCCCTGATAGACTTGAAAGGGCTCGGCAGCACGGCTGGAAAGAGCGTGAATGCGCGCCGCCGCCGCCGCCTTGCCGGAACCGTGCTCGGCCACCACTAACACGGGAACATCATTCTGCGACAGCTCGCGGATCACGGCTTCGACGGTGCGCATGCCGGCGCTGACGCTTTCAATCCAGACACGGGCACCGCCGTTCTGCGGTGCTCCGGCAGTTGCCAGGATTTCGGTTCGGTCGAGATCCATAATGATATTCCGCTTCACCATTTCGCGGCCAAGACAGCGGGGGGACGTCTTGGGACAAAGGCTCAACAGTGTAGAGCACACGCGCTGCCAATCCGGTCAAAAATAGTTGCGCGTCACTCGAACAATATATCCTTATGTTTCAATGGCTTGCGATTGCAACCCTGTATCGCGACGCGACCTATACGTTACCACATTGCGGACAAATGGGAAATTTATTGCCCACATCTTAGGTAATCCGTGGGGATTACTTTCCACCTGTCTTGAGGATAAAGTCCTAACTGTCTGCAAGCACTAGCAAATTGGTGTCTGCCTAAAGGGCACGATGACCTCTGCGATTGCCCGGAATGGAATGGGAAATGTTTTTCCATTTTTGTGGCACACGGCGCCCGCCGGTCGAGCGCCCGAGTGGAGGCGACCGGCTCGAAGGTCACTTCTCTGTTCGCCGCCCGAAGTGCTCGTTTTACTTTGCGCGAAGACCCACTTTTCGCATATTCTCACATGCAAGCGCGCGCTATATGGGTAACTCAGCAGAGGTAACTCCACTCCGCTCGACGAGGGAGGGTCGCTTGTCGTCCAGCTTGCCCCGTTGGCAGGCAGTGGCGCTGCTGCTGCTGATCGCCTGGCTTTACGCCTCGATTCTCGCCCGCCTTTTTCTGCAGTGGGTCGGGCCTTCCCACGATCCGAACTTCGAGCACGGGATCTTCGTCCCCCTCTTTGCTTTGTTTATTCTCTGGCAGGACCGCAAGAAACTGAAGGCAATTGCATCGGCCCCATCATGGGCGGGTCTTCCGCTGGTGGTGCTGAGCCTGCTTATGCTGGTTCTGGGAGTCCTGGGCGCGGAATTGTTTTTCTCGCGGGTTTCGCTGCTGATCCTGCTGGCAGGCCTCATCATTCTCTTTCAGGGAGGGACGTTCTTTCGCGCGGTCCTGTTCCCCTGGGCTTTTCTGATTCTGATGATCCCGATCCCGAACCTGATCCTGCAGCAGGTCACCTTCCCGCTTCAGTTGCTGGCCTCAAAGCTGGCCACGGTACTGCTGGAAGTAGTCGGAGTTCCCGTGTTACGGCAGGGGAATGTAATCGTGCTTGCTTCCATGCCGCTGGACGTCGCGGAAGCATGCAGCGGAATCCGGTCCCTTCTCACCCTGGTAACACTGGCCATCATCTACGGGTACCTGATGGAGACTCGCATCTGGGTGCGCGTGGTACTGGTACTCTCAGCCGTGCCGATCGCAGTGGCGGCCAACAGCGTTCGCATTTTTGGCACAGGGCTGCTGGTGCAGTACTGGGATCCGGATAAAGCAGAGGGATTTTTCCATCTCTTTTCGGGATGGCTGATCTTCGTGGTGGCACTGATCATGCTGTTCGCTGTGCACCGCGTGATCTCGCTCATCTGCATTTCGAAGAGCGGCCCGGAGGCGAAATCCGCATGAATGCCGGGTCGCTTCGCTTCGGGATTGCGGCTGTGCTCATGTTGGCCACGGCGCTTGTGCTCCAGGCCCATTCGCGCAGCGAGCATTTTCCGCCGCGAGCGTCTCTGAGTTCCCTGCCCTTGCAGATTGATGGTTGGACGGGAACCGACAGCGTCCTCGACCAGCAGACCCTCGACATCCTCGGGCCGGGCGAGTTTCTGGTGCGCGATTACGAAAACGCGAGCCCGTCGCAACCCCAGCCTCAACCTTGGATCAATCTCTACATCGCCTACTTTCCGACGCAAAAAACAGGCGATACGATCCATTCGCCAAACCACTGCCTGCCGGGCGCGGGATGGGTTCCGACTTCGCGGGAGTTCGTTCAGATTACGCGTCCCGACGGCTCTTCGTTCCCCGTCAACCGCTACGTGGTTTCAAAATTGGGAGAACGGCAACTGGTGTTGTACTGGTTTCAGGCTCATGGCCGCACGGTCGCCAGCGAGTACTGGGCCAAGTACTATCTGGTGTCCGATTCGGTTCGCATGAATCGCAGCGACGGCGGACTGGTGCGCCTGATGACCCCGATGCTTGATGGCGAGTCTCCCGATGCCGCCCAGGCGCGCATCATGAAGCTCGGTTCGCAGTTACTTCCGCTGCTTGACAGTCGCATTCCGCGGTAACCCTGGTTCGTACCAGATTCCGCCTGTAGAGACGGGGCTTGCCCTGTCTCCCTTGACTAGACGCGGCAAGCCGCGTCTCTACGGGAAAGCAAACTCCCATTCGAGCCTGCTACGCGTGAAGCCGAATCTCCTCAGATTTCCGATTCCGCATCTGCGCGAACGCCTGGGGCAGGAAGCGCACCAGGTCCGTCGCCACCAAAGAATTCTCGCCGACGGATTCTGCGGCCAGGTCCCCCGCCAGTCCATGAAGATAGACAGCGAGAGCGGTGGCTGCCAGCGCATGCTGCGGATGTTGCGCGATTAGGCCAGCGACCATTCCGGTGAGGATGTCTCCCGTGCCTCCGGTTGCCATGCCCGGATTGCCGGTGGGATTCACCCAGACAGTGCCATCGGACGCTGCGACCCTCGGCCCTGCAATCAATGTACGATGTCCCTTGAGTACGACAATCAACTCGTGGTCGCGAGCGAAGTTTCGCGCGACGTCCAGGCGGTTCGCTTGAACTTCGGCAATGCTCAAGCCGGTCAAGCGCGACATTTCTCCCGGGTGCGGAGTGATGACGACGGTTCGTCCGCGGCCGTTCAGTTGGCCGGCCGATCCTTCGAAGACGTTCAGCCCGTCCGCGTCCACCACGATCGACTTGTCGCGGCGCTTGACGATCGCGCGCACGAATTCGGCGGTCTCGGAATTGCGCGAGATTCCTGGGCCAATCGCGATGAGTGTCTTCGGTTCCAGCAGCGCATCGAGTCCGGGTCCGAGCGCTCGCAGCGAGATCGTGCCCTGTTCGGTTTCTGCCAGCGGCTCGGTCATTAGTTCAGGATGAAAGGCCGCAACGGTCGCGAGCACGGATTTTGGCGTGGCTACTGTGGAAAGACCGGCGCCCGCTCGGAGCGCGGAAAATCCCGCCATCGCCGCCGCGCCCGCTTTGCCGAGCGATCCACCGATTACAAGCACGTGTCCGTAGCTGCCCTTGTTGGCGTCACGCGCTCGGGGCACGAGCAGCGGAGCGAAATCGAAGGGAGTACTCAGATGAAGTCCGAGCTCGGAGACGATTGCCTCTGGTGGTGAACCGATGGGCGCAATCACGGTGGGGCCGCTCGTCAACTCCGCGAAAACGTGCGCCCGACGCGGAGCAGTGAAGGTCACGATGGCATCGGCACGTGATTCAATCGCGCTTGGCGGCCGCGTCGCATCGGCATCCGCGCCCGAGGGAATGTCAACGGCAACAATTGGAGCCAAAGCCCGATTCATCTTGCTGATCGCGGCTGCATAGAGTGGGCTGACCGGCGGACGAAATCCTGTGCCGAGGATGGCGTCCACGATCACGTCGGCGGCAAAGATCTCCGCCGCATCCAATGAATCGAGCCCACTCGCCTCGCGCACGATGAGGGGCGCAAGGTTCAGTGGCCGGAGCGTCTGCACCATGTCTTGAAACATGGCCGCCGCATCCCCGCGAAGCTCTTCGGGATCGCACAACAGCAGAATGCGCACGGCGCGGCCCGCTTCGACCAGCTTGCGGGCCACGACGAAGCCATCGCCGCCGTTGTTGCCTTTGCCGCAGAGAATGCCGACGCGCTCCGCTTGCGGGTAATCGGAGAGCACGAAACGGGCGACGGCCGCGCCGGCGTTCTCCATCAGCGTCAACGAAGGCACGCCGAAGCGCTCCGAGGTCGCGCGATCGATCTCACGCATTTCCGCCGCGCTGACAATCTTCATGGTTGCGACCCGGATGGTTGCGACCCGGCCGTCTGTTCGAGTTCGCGAAGTTGTTGCGGCTCGCCCATGGCGATCAGAAAATCGCCGGCTTCGATGCGATCGTCAGGCGCGGGGTTGAAGCGCATACCCGTCTCGCGCTTGATCGCGAGGATGATGACGCCGCGGTCCTGGCGGATGCGCGAGCTCTCGATGGTCTTACCGGCAAACGGACTGCGCGGGCTGACCGGTACTTCGCCGATCTCGAGATCCATGCCGAGATGGGTGGTGGCGGTGTCCAGGAAACTGACCACGTGCGGACGCAGGAACGAATGGGCGATACGCTGTCCGGCAAAAACATAGGGACAGACGACCGAATCGGCGCCCGCGCTGCGCAGGTGCTTCTCCGCCATCTCTTCGCTGGCGCGGGCGATGATGCGGAGGCTCGGATTCAGACTGCGGGCGGTCAGCACGATATAAAGATTCGTGGCGTCGGTGGTGGTGGCCGCGACGAGACCAAGCGCGTGCTCGATCTGGGCGTCGCGCAGAGTCTGCTCCTGGGTGGCGTCACCGATGAGCATGAGCCAGTTCTCGCTGGCGAATTTCTGCGCTTTCGCCTCGTTGTTTTCGATAATCACGAACTGAGCGGGCCGGCGCGCCAACTCGTGGGCAGCACTGCGGCCGACGCGTCCGGCGCCGCAGATGATGTAGTGATCGGTGAGACGGCCTATGTCGCGCTCCATGCGGCGCCTTCCAAAGAAATTCTGCAGCTCGAATTCTAGCAAAGCCTGGGTGAGGGATCCGATGGCCAGAAACACGAGCGAGACTCCACCCAGGATGACGATGACGTTGAACACGCGCCCGGCATGCGACAGGGGATGTACTTCCTTATATCCGATGGTGGTCAGCGTGGTGATGACCATGTAGAAACCATCGAACCAGGGCCATCCCTCGATGTAGTGAAAGCCAGCCGTGCCGAGGCCAACCACGAAGGCCAGCGCGGCAGCGAGGAACTTGAGATTGCGGGAAGTCCTCATCGTTCCGTGCCGGGCGAGATGGCGTGATCCAGTTTCCCGCGCGACAAGTGAGTATAGCCCTGGCCGTCGTTGAGTGCAGTGACGATCAGTTGTGCTTGGAGAGCGCGCGTTGTTACGATCTCGATGTATGAAACTTTCCGTTGTCATGCCGGTCTATAACGAACGCGCCACGCTTCGAGAGGTGGTGCGGAAGGTTCTCTCCGTTCCGCTGGAGATCGAACTGATCTGCGTGGACGACGGCTCGCGGGATGGCTCACGCGAGATCCTGGCCGAACTGCACTCTGAGCATCCGCAAATCCGCGTCGTTCTTCAGCCGCACAATATGGGTAAAGGAGCAGCGCTCCGCTGCGGCATTCAGGAAGCCACGGGCGACTTCGTCATTATTCAGGACGCCGATCTGGAATACGATCCGGCGGAGTATCCGCTGATGATCGAGCCCTTGATCCAGGGCAAGGCGGACGTAGTGTTTGGCTCACGCTTCCTGGGCGGCGCGCCGCATCGCGTGTTGTACTTCTGGCATTCGGTCGGCAACCGGGCTCTCACCCTGCTTTCCAACTGCCTCACCAACATCAATCTTTCCGACATGGAAACCTGCTACAAAGTCTTCCGGCGCGAGGTGATTCAGTCGATCCCGATCGAGGAGAATCGTTTCGGATTCGAGCCCGAGATCACGGTGAAAGTTGCGCGGCGAAACCTGCGCATTTATGAGGTGGGAATCAGTTACTGGGGGCGCACCTACGAGGAGGGTAAAAAGATTGGATGGAAAGACGGCGTTCGAGCCTTGTATTGCCTGTTGAAGTACTCCCTCAAAGAACCCACGGCGAGAACTGTCGCGCAGGCAGTTCCGGCCCCGGATCGCTCCACCGTTCCGCGATGAATCTCGCGTGCAGCGGTCTCTTTCTATAGGTGAGCTTCTATTGGTGAGTGTGTTTCTGCTTGAGCCGACCTTTGTAAGGATTCGAACCTTGGTTGGTCGTTCCTGCACTTTTGCCGCCGCCCGTAGCGCCGAAGTTGATCGGCGGATTGGGCTTACTTTTTACCGGCTTCAGCGCGGACGCCGTTCCGGGCGTCTTCTTTCCGGCAGATCGAGACGGCGCTGACGACTTGGCGGTTTGATGCTCCAGAGTTTGCAATTCCTTGGAAGCGGACGCGGAAGCCGTTGCCGGACTCGCTGCCGTCTTGCCGACGGGCGCGCTTTTTTTCGGCGCCTTTTCAGCGTGCGAAGGCTTAACCTTGAATGTATTGTTTTGCTGCGTCCAGCCGCTCACACTGATACCCACGAGTGCGACCGCAAGCGCCAACGAAAATCTCATCTTTGAATCCTCGATCCTCTGCTCCGGAATTTCGAGCCACCTATCTTTATCTTTAGATGCACGCACCCTGCCATCCAACTCTCACATCTCTCCTATATTAAACCCGCCACCACGGGAAAGCACTCGCGAGAACCGAAAGAAGACTAACGGGTTAGTCGGGACAGCGGTTCGATGCAACGCCGGTGATGATGAGCTGAATACGGGCGATGTGCAATGTTCTGCACATTGCCGTCGCCTTTCCTTGTTGTCCGCCTGGTGAAACCTGCCCAAATGTGACCCCCGGCTGGCGCGCGCGATCTCATCGGAAGACAGAACGCTGGCGTCAGAGCCTGCTTTCGCCGTGATTCCCATTCGCGGGAAAAGGGAGACGCGGCTTGCCGCGTCTCTAAGAATAACTTAGCTGGTGGTTCGACTCCTAGTTCGAGATCATGGTTCGACGTCTAGCGTAGAGACGCGGCTTGCCGCGTCTCCCCGGCGAGCAAAGCCGCGATTCGTTCGCCCGCGTGACCGTCCCAGAGAGGAGGAACGGTGCCCTTCTTCGCCTGGCCGGCGAGCACTCGGGAGAGTTCAGCGCGCAGTTTGTCTGGATCGCGTCCGACGAGGACGTTCGTTCCAAGGGAAACCGTAACCGGGCGCTCGGTGTTCTCGCGGAGCGTCAGGCAAGGAACGCCGAGGTAGGTGGTCTCTTCCTGGATGCCGCCAGAGTCCGTTATGACGACGGTTGCGCGGGACTGCATGCCCAGAAACTCCAGATAGGACAGCGGGTCGAGGATCTGGAGCTGGTCGGCGTGCAGACCGAAATCGGCAATGCGTTTTCGGGTGCGCGGGTGCGCGGGGAATATGACGGAAAGACCCTGGCTGACCTCAAGCAAAGACTGCAGAATGCGCTTCAGAACTGCGCCGTCGTCAACATTGGCCGGGCGATGCAATGTGACCAATGCATAGCGCTCGGGAAGGCCGTTTTGGTTCTGACGCCGCGCCGCGGGCAGAAGCTTCACCAGAGAATCGATCATCACGTTGCCGACGCGGAAGATTTTTTCGGCGGGAATTCCCTCCTTCTGAAGATTGAAGTCTCCGTCCTCGGAAGGCGTAAACAGCATATCCGCGAGCTGATCGGTAACCACCCGGTTGATTTCCTCCGGCATTGTGCGGTCGAAAGAGCGCAGTCCGGCTTCGACGTGGCCGACGCGCACTCCGAGATTGGCGCAGACCAGAGCGGTGGCGACGGTTGAGTTGACGTCGCCATAGACCAGCACCATATCGGGCTTGCGGTCCAACAGCACCGGCTCGAAACGAGTCATGATTTCGGCCGTCTGCCGAGCATGTGTCCCAGAGCCCACCGCCAGGTTCACATCCGGAGCCGGGATGCCAAGCTGCTCAAAAAACACGTCCGACATATTCGCGTCATAGTGCTGGCCCGTGTGAACCAGGGTCTGGACCACGTGCTTGCGCATCTTGAGCGCGTTCATCACGGGCGCCACTTTCATGAAATTTGGGCGAGCGCCTACGATGTGAAATACGTGCACAGATTCTCCGATCAACGACAACCTAGATTAAATTATCTGCGATTAAATGATCTGATGACAATCGCAGGAGAGGGGGTGGATGATCAGAACCAATTCGTCGCTTGCTTTCCGCAAGGTGAGGGGCAGAATCTTATGCCGGTCAACCGGCAATCGGGCCGCTTGATCGCCAAGGCGGAGAATTTGGAGCGGGGGGGACGGAGCCGGCACCGCCGCTGTGACCCTGGTCGGGTCCATCGCCTACTTCACCCGCGTTGGTTAGCAAGCGCATGAGCAATCGCGCCGCGCTCGGCTTCCCCCTTTGCGTTTCTTACCAGCAATTTCAGAGACGACTTTTCTTCCGATGTGTGCAGGCTCGATGGGGGAACGCTGGTTTTCGCGTGCCCGTTCCCCTTCCCATTCTCACCCTTACCTGCGAACCCGTAATCGGGGCGCAAATGCAATTCATGCAACGCCGCGTCTTCATCGCCGTGCGTCAGGAAGCGTTCGGCGAATTTTTCCAGCTCGCGCAGGTTGCCGGCGTGCTGGACAAAAGTCCGGCACTCTCCCCAGCGACCGCGCCTTCCTCGACGTCGCTTGAATCTCCGTGTTGGTCAATTTGCAAGCGATTTATATTGACGAAGCGTCCCAGCGGAGTCGCCGTCTTGAGCCATTCTTTCAATTGATAGAAGGAGGGATACATCGTTCGCATTGTTCGTAGCCTGAAGCCGAGTGTCGTAGTCTCAGCGCGAGATAGAGGATAGCCAAGTTCCACCAGAAGTTCTCCAACCAGCCCCTCCAGCCGAGTCACCTTGTCATCCGAAAGCTGCCGCCTCCACCGACCCACCGGGGAAAAGCTTCCCGACTTCCATTCCTCGGTAAACGATGTATTGGGAACATGGATCACGCCGATTTTCGCTTTGCGAATCTTCTCGTAATCCAGGTTCTCGCCGATAAACGCACCGACTTTCGTGAGCGCTTCCTCGGGATGGAGCACCAGATCCTCGAAGCGGACCTCCAGGTAGTCCGATCCGATGGCCCGGCCGTGGCGCCGGCCGGTTTGGACTTTCCACATCCAATGGAGCGCGGAAACATACAGGCGGTAGCTCCGGTCCCAGCGAAAAGGACGAATGAACTCTTTCCTATCCAAAGCGCACGCCACGTCGCGTCCGTCTCGTATCACATGAATGAAGAGAGCGTCCGGAATCTGCCGTTTGATGGTTGGAATATGAAGAAGATTATCGGGGCCCCCCACAGCCCAGCGCTGAAAGCCGCCGGCGCGCGCCATTTCCTCCATCACGGCGCGCAGGAATTCGCCGCCCGTGGTCACAGAGGTCAGAACCTTTTCTGTTATTTCTCCGGCATCCAAGCCGGAGCGCCGGAACTGTTTCGTCCGAGGCCAACAGCGCATCAGTTCGCGCCTGGTGGAAAGGCTGCGAAAATCCCCAAATCTCGGAACCAGCAGATCAAAGACACACGGTTCTGTTCGGTAAACCGGGAAGCGCCCCGAAGAGAGGAGCATGTGATACAGCATCGTGTTCCCGGACCGCGCCGAACCAACCACAAACACCGGCGCCTTGTGCGTGGTTGTCACCTATCGGCCACTCGGATCCAACACCGCCTGTGGAACGGAAGCCGGCACCAGCGTCCGCGAAGACGCGGAAGTCTTGTCCGCCTTCTGACGCCAGGTTCGATGCCGCAAACGGTTCGCATTTTTCGTGAGCACAAAACCAAGATAGATCTCGGTTCGGTCCAGCGCCGAAAGTTGCTTGGGGCTCCATCGCCGCGCGTATTCAGCCAGAACCGGCTGCTTTGACAAGCCCGCCAGCACTTCCAGAAGAAGACAATTCTGGTTGTGATAGGCAGGCGGGCTCAGATAGGCGCGGCAACCATACCAACTCCACTTGCTTCCGTAGTCCCAGCGTGGCAGAGCATACCTGAGCCCAGCAATTCCCTCTTCAAATAAGCGACCCACCACAGGGTCTTCGGTTTCGACATACAAGTCATAGAGACCGATAAGCGAGGTCATGAAACCGTCGAGAATACCGGGAAGCGGGCCGCCTGGAATCTCCGTGTACAGAGTGTGGCCATCCAGCGAAACCCGGACTCCGGAATCCTTGACATCGAGTTCAAATACTTTCGCTGAATTTTTGAGAAGCTCCAGCAAATGGGGCCGCTTCGTCAGACGCCACGCGCGAACCAGGGCGCTGATAGCCAGGCCCTGAGTGTATGCCGAGATCCACGGCGCCTTGAGCAGGACTGCGCCGTTGGGGTAATCGAAGTTCATCGGCCAAACCACCGCACCGTCGCTGCGCAAGACCGCATGCTCCTCCAGCCAGGAAACCTGTTTAAGGAAAGCGCCCAGGTTCGTTTCATCCCCGCGTCGGAGGTAGTGCCCTAACTGGACCAGTCCGTACCATGCAATGTAGGAGGGCCAGTAAACGGCCCCTGTCACTCGATATCACGCCCTGGGAATGCCGTTGGGATCCAACCGCAGCGCCTCCCAGGACAGTGCATCACTATAGAGGTAATAGTGCAGCGAATCTTTCGCCGCACTTTCCGGGACAATGTGGAGAGGGTAGTCGAAACTGAATCCGAAGATCTCCTTCTTCAACGCGCGGACAGCGCACTTGACGGCAGCAGGAGTTCTTGCTTTCCAAGTCATTTTCCCTACCCCAGTTCGCAGTTAGTCCCCTCGTTGTTCCCAGCGGCGCCCCCAAATAGGGTGCCCAGCAGGAGTTCGCGAGGGGGGTATTGTGCTTCGTAGCCTGGGCTTTGTCAACAAACATTGTCGCTTGCGCTAGTCGGTCAAAGCTGCAAAAGGTTGCACTGTACCTTCGTGTATCCCTGCTTCTGGGCCCACAGGTCGAGCGGGATCGACGCCATCTCATCCACGATAGGTTCGGCCAGCCCGCTCCTCGTAAGATCCACCGTCTTGATGTAACTTCGGCAACTGTCGCAAGCTTCCACGCGGACGTGCTTCAGTTCCTCCGCCGTGTAAACCGGAAGCTTCGCGTGGTTCTCTTCCCCGCACCCCGGACAGACGATCCGCCGGAACTCCCATTCCGCCAGACAAAATGAGCACACGAGAGATCGCTGGCCGCCATCTCCCAACGGACGCAGAACGCCCAGACCCGGTTTCCTTTTACAAAACGGACACAAATACGGCGTTGGCCCGCTCCAGCGCATACTTGACCGCGAACGAATGCCTGCCGCGTAAGGCTGAAGAAAGGCGCGGGCGAAAAAATCGTTAGGACCCGGCGGCAACGCCCCGGTCTCGCTTCCATTCCAGAAAGCCGTCAGCAATTGGGAATGTGAGTCTGCGCCGCCGTCCCGCAACTCACGAGCAGCTTCCCGAAGCGGACCCGGACCGTTCTGTTCGACCACCGAAAGAAATTTCCCGAAACGGCGGGTCAGTTCTGGTGGGAGCGGCCGCGCAAAGGGCTCCGAGTCTGATGCGACATCACCAGCCCCAGCGCTCAATCTTCCGAACTCCCCGTAGAACTTTTCCTGAAAACGCGCGATGGCCACATAGAAGCGCAGGATTTCCGCCGCAAAGGTGTATTGGGCGCCGAGTTCCTCCGCCCGCGCAATCCGCCGCTGCCATTCATTTTGCACCCCGGTGCGATTAGACATGGTGCGATTATCAGTCCCAGGCTCCCGCCGCGCAATGCCGGATGCTGGTTGTCCTGACAAAGCGCTGTCTTGACGAAGCATTGTCCTGATGAAGCGTTGGCCCGATGGGTCTGACTGATCAACGATTTTCCTGATTGACGATCCAGTCCGACCGGAGGTATAGTTCTCCGCATTCGCGCAGCAGAAGCTGGCCGCTCTCGTGGGCGTCCTCAACCATTCACCTCCGTAACTCTGGAAAGTGCAGCACGGGGGCAACAAAATGGAGTTCTCTCGCAGGACTTTTCTCAAAGGCACCGTGCTTGGCGGAGCCGGTTTCTCCGCCCTCGGCTTTGATCTGACTCCGGTTTACGCCCAGACCCAGTCCCTCAAGATTTCCCGCGCCAGCGAGACGCGCAGCACCTGTCCTTATTGTTCCGTCAGTTGTGGCGTGATCATCTACACCCTGGGCGACAAGGCCAAGAACGCGATCTCCCAGGTCGTGCACGTCGAAGGCGATCCCGACCACCCCATCAACCGCGGCACGCTCTGTCCCAAGGGATCGTCGCTCGAGCAGGACATTCTCAACGACCGCCGCCTGCTGAAGCCGCAAGTGCGGCGTCCCGGATCCGATCACTGGGAAGACATTTCGTGGGACCAGGCCTACAGCGAGATTGCGCAGCGCGTCAAGAAAACGCGCGACGACACGTTCCTCGAAAAGGATGCCGCCGGCCACACCGTGAACCGCTGCGAAGGCATGGCCTTCACTGGCGGCTGCACCGACACCAACGAATTTAATTATCTGGTTGTAAAAAGTATGCGCAGCCTGGGGGTCTGCTACCTGGAAAACCAGGCCCGCGTTTGACACGGCCCCACGGTCTCCAGTTTGGGGCCCACCTTCGGACGCGGCGCAATGACCAATGGCTGGATCGACATCAAGAACACCGACATGATGTTGATCATGGGCGGCAATCCCGCCGAGAACCACCCCTGCGGCTTCAAGTGGGCGATTGAAGCCAAGATTCACCGTAACGCGAAAACCATCGTCGTCGATCCGCGCCTCACCCGCACCGCCGCGACCGCGGACATGTACGTGCAGATCCGCGCCGGCGCCGACATCGCCTTCCTCGGCGGCCTGATCAACTACGCCGTCGCAAACAACCGCATCGCCAAAGACTATCTCCTCAACTACACCAACGCCTCCTTCATTATCAAAGACGGATTCAAGCTGCCCGAAGACGGCCTCTACTCCGGATTCGATCCCGAGAAGAAGACCTACGACAAGAAGACCTGGAATTATGAAGAAGGCGGAAACCTGACCGGCAAACCGGTCGCCGGCTCGCCTCCGGAAAAGGCCCTTCCCCATTTGCCATCGGGGGCCGCGCCGCCTCCACCTTCGCTCCCGTCGAAGATCGCGTTCGATCTTTCGTTGCAGCATCCGCGCTGCGTCTATCAACTGTTGAAGAAGCAGTACGAGCGCTACACGCCCGATATGGTTTACCGCATCACCGGCATTGAGCCAGACCAATTCAACAAAGCCGCCGACCTCTTCACTTCCGTCCGCAAAGATGGCGACATGAAAAAAGTCGCCACCATTATTTATGCCGTCGGCTGGACGCAGCACAGCTTCGGCACCCAGATCATCCGCACCGCCGCCATCCTGCAACTGCTCATGGGCAACATCGGCCGCGCCGGCGGCGGAGTCAATGCCCTCCGCGGCCACGCCAACATTCAGGGCGCCACCGATATGGCGGGAATCTTCGACATCCTCCCCGGTTACTTGAAGATGCCGAATCCCACCGATGTGGACCTGGCCGCCTATCTGAAGCGCACCACACCACTGCAAGCCAAGCCCGATCCGTGGGATTCGTTTAACTACTGGTCGAACACGCCAAAATTTGCCGTCTCGTTCCTGAAAGCGATGTACGGACCAGCGGCCACCAAAGAAAACGATTGGGCCTTCAACTATCTGCCGAAGATCGACCGCAACTATTCCTGGGTGAATATCTGGAACGACATGTATGAGGGCAAGATCAAAGGCATCTTCGCCTTCGGTATGAACGGCGTCATGATCGGCCCCGATTCGAATAAGAATATCGAAGCCCTGAAAAAGGCCGACTGGCTGGTGGTTTGCGAAATCTATCCCGACGAAACCAGCGAATTCTGGCGCGCCCCCGGCATCACCGCCGACGACGTAAAGAAGATCAACACCACCGTGTACCGCTTGCCGGGCGCAGGCTTTGCGGAAAAAGACGGCACCTTCGTAAACTCCGCGCGCTGGCTGCAATGGAAGAATGTCGCCGTGCCGCCGCCTGGGCAGGCGCGGCTCGACCAGGAAATCCTCGCGACCATCTTTTTGAAAGTTCGCGAGCTCTATAAGAAAGACGGCGGCAAGTTCCCCGATCCCGTTCTGAACGCGACGTTCCCGTACACCAACCCGTACAACCCGTCGCTCGCCGAGGTCGCGAAAGAAATCAACGGCAAAGCGCTGGCCGACATCACCGACCCGAAGACGAACGTGACCATCAAGGCTGGCCAGCAACTCCCCGGCTTTGCCTGGCTCAAAGACGACGGCACGACGCTCGCCGGAAACTGGCTCTACTGCGGATCATGGACCGAAGCCGGCGCCATGATGCAGCGCCGCGGAACTGACGACCCGTCCGGCCTCGGCATTTATCCCAATTGGGGATGGTCCTGGCCGGCGAATCGCCGCGTTCTCTATAACCGCGCCTCCTGCGATCTCGACGGTAAGCCCTGGGATCCTTCGCGCCGCCAGGTTTGGTGGGACGAAGCCAAGCAAAGCTGGGTGGGCGTCGACGTTCCCGATTTCAAAGCGGATTCCGCGCCCAAAGATCACATGGGCCCCTTCATCATGAATCCCGAGGGCATCGGACGTTTGTTCGTGCCGCTCGGTCTCAACGACGGCCCCTTCCCCGAACACTACGAGCCCTTCGAAAGTCCGCTCGTGAACCCGCTGCACCCCAACCAGTCCAGCAATCCGATCGCGAAGTCGTACAAGACGGACATGGACAAGTACGCCAAGGCTGGTCAGGGATTCGACGTCATCTGCACCACCTATCGCCTGACCGAGCACTATCACTACTGGACCAAGAACAATCCCATGAACGTGCAGCTCGTGCCGGAACCGTTCGTGGAAGTCCCGGTCGAACTCGCCGACCGCATGGGCATTCGCGGCGGCGAAAAGGTAAAAGTCACCAGCGCGCGCGCTCACTACATTGCCAAGGCGATGGTCACGCGCCGCATCCGGCCCATGAAAATCGATGGCAAGGAGACGTTCCAGATCGGCATCCCCATTCACTGGGGCTTCCGCGGCATTGCGGAAGATGAAGGCAAGACGGCGAAGACCTTGGCGAATCAGCTCACGCCGACCGTGATAGATCCGAACGCGTTCACGCCAGAGTTTAAGGGCTTTTTGGTGAAGATCGAAAAGGTTTAGTGGAGCGACGGGCGTCTCGCCCGTCGGGCCGGGCGGGGACGCCCGGCGCTCCACAAGCAATGTAATTCACGACCGAGGACGGGAGATGGCAGACCGCAGAACGCTACAAGCCGAAATGATCTCGGCCCATTCCCTCTCCGCGCCTGGCTACGGCATGCAGCGCGACCTCGAAGTCTGCAAACTGGTCGACACCACCACTTGCATCGGCTGCATAGCGTGCGAAGTAGCGTGCGCCGAGTGGAACGACTTGCCGTTCTCCCCGACCACCTTCGACAACACCTACCAGACCATGCCGCAAACGCGCTGGAATTTCTGGAACCTCATCAAGTTCAATGAGCACCAGAATCCGGATGGCACGATCCAGTGGCTGATGCGCAAGGATCAGTGCATGCACTGCGCCGATCCCGGCTGCCTGCATGCCTGCCCCGCCGACGGCGCCATCGTGAAGTACGCCAACGGCATCGTCGACTTTAATGAGGAAAACTGCATTGGCTGCGAATTCTGCGTTTCCGGTTGTCCCTTCAATATTCCGCGCTTCAATCCCGAGACCAAGCGCGTTTACAAGTGCACACTGTGCTCCGACCGAGTCGGCGAGGGTCTCGAACCCGCCTGCATCAAGGCGTGTCCGACCGGCTGTCTCAAGTTCGGTACCAAAGACGACATGAAATTCATCGCCGAGGAGCGCGCCGATCAACTGCGCAAACATTTCGGCTGGCAGAACGCCGGCGTTTACGATCCGCAATCCGTCGGCGGAACGCATGTGATCTACGTACTCCACGACGCCACCGATCCCGAGCGCTACGGCAACCTGCCGAAAGACCCGCAGATCCCGTGGAGCTACACGGTGTGGAAGTGGCTGTTCAAACCCGTGCTCGGGACCTTCGCCCTGTTCGGTTTCCTCGGCGTCATATTGCACTACGTAAGCTCCGGCCCGCGCCGGACCCAACCGGAATCGCCGGCAAAGGATGGCGCCGATGCCAATATCAACGTCTAGCGCGGTCGAACGTTTCGACGCCAAGGCTCGCGAGAGTTTCGAATCCGTGGGCCACACCACCGTCTATCGCGGAGAGCTGCTGCGCCATCCGGTGTACACGCGCGTGCTCCACTGGATGGTCGCGCTGTTTTTCTTCCTCGCGCTCTTCACCGGCTTCGCCGTCTATCTCCCGTGGCTGTTCCGCTGGTTCACTCCGATCTTCGGCGGCGGACCACTCAGCCGCGTCATGCACCCATGGTTCGGCGTGGGTTTCGTCTTCTTCTTCGGATTGCAAGCCCTGCACTGGCTCCAGCCCATGATCTGGACCGCAGCCGATTCCAACTGGTTGCGAAACATAAAGAAGATCGTCAGCAGCGAAGAGAAAATGGACCCGCCCGACACCGGCTTCTTCAACGCCGGACAGAAAATTCAATTCTGGGAGATCGTCGGCGGCTGCGTCGTGTACCTCATCACCGGCATCATCCTATGGACGGGCGCAAGGACTTTCGGAAGAATCTCAGTCGCCATCAGCTACGTCATCCACGACATCTCCGCCCTCATTATGCTCGGCGGAATCTTCATCCACATCTATGAGAGCACCTTCGGCCAGCCCGGCACCTTCCAGGCGATGATTCGCGGCGCCGTCAGCGAAGCCTGGGCCTGGACCTTCCACCCCGCCTGGTACAAGCAAGTCACCGGACGCGACCCGCAGCAAGCCTGCGAAGAAGCCCGCCGCCAAATGACTTCCGGCAGCAAACCGTAGTAGCGAGCCGCCGAGCAAAACCCTTCACCACAGAGGACACAGGGGTTCACAGGGGACTTCTTATTCAACCGGGGTATCGAATGAATCGCGAATCAGCAGCCTTCCCTGTGCTCCTCCGTGACCTCTGTAGTTAGGATTTTCTTCGCGCAGGACAAATCGTGTCCGGTAGAGACGCGGCTTGCCGCGTCTCCCGCCGCGCACAAAGCAGACGGGGCAAGCCCCATCTCTACTATTTGTGTCGAATGTTCTCCGGGGCCCGGGTGCGATCCAGGGGAAAAACTTGCAGTTGCCACTTGACCGGGACGGACTTTGGCAGGAAGCACTCGGTTTTGTTGCACGCCTGGTATTCAAGCTTCCCCGAAATTTCGAAGACTTTCCCGTCCTTCCCAAGCGAGCCCCAGAACTCTGCCCCGGAGCTGACTCGAACATCCTGGCTGATGCGGAATGTCCCCTCGAAGACGGGCACGCGCTCCTTGATCGCGGGCATATACAGGATTTTCGATGCTGGGAAAACTGCTGGTTTTAGTTCCAGCTGTGGGATTGGATCAATCACCAGTTTGATGGGCTTATAACCCTGGGCGCCGGGCGCATAAACATGCACATCCGGGGGCAGCCGCACTTCGGCAACGAGGGTGACGCGAGTACCGGGAACGCCGATGCGATCGGATTGTTCAAGGGCCAGTTGAAGATTCGGGGCTTCGACTGTTTCTGTTACCTCCTGGCCTAATTCCGGAAAGAGCTTGGAGATAATACTGTTTCCGGTAATCCGCTCCCGGTATTTCGCTTCGAAGAACTTTTCTCGAATGATGCCCTTGGTATCGATGAAGAAGTAACCGGGGCGGGCAAAGCCTTTCTGCATCCCCGTAGCTTCCGGATTGAGGACGCCATAAGCTTTGATGGTCTTCGAGTCAGGGTCCCCGAGCATCGGGTAGTCGATCTTGTGCCGGTCGGCAAAAAATTTCAGGATTTCTTCCGAGTCATAGCTGATGGCCGCCAACTTGACCCCTTGCTTCTCGAATCGCGGAAACGCACTCTGCAGCTGGACCAGCTGCCCTTTGCAGAAGGGTCACCAGTCCGCCGAACGGAAAAACAGAAGGACGGTGCCGTTCGATCCTTTCAAGGTATCGAGAGTTTGTACCCGGCCAGACTGGTCGCGAGCCGAAAAAGCGGGAGCCTTCTGACCGGGCGCAAGGCCAATCGACATCAACTCGATGGAAGCCATCCGAATCGTATCGCCATCGAGTGTTCCCCGGACGGTCACCGTGTCTCCGAGGTGAGCGGTTACCGATTCCTGCGGCTCAAGGCTGTACATTACCCTGCTCGTATCGTCATACAGCGACAGCTTCGCCCCCGGCACGTTCTTGCTGCACTCGGGAGATTCGTTAAAGGCTTCGTCGGCGTTGCAACTGCTGGACACAAGGATGCCGGACCACGATCCGGAATTTGTTGCATGGTTCTGCCCAGCTAATGCGAGGGGGGCTATAGAAAAAAACGCTATCAGATAGAGGAAGAAGCGTTTCGCCGTTGAATCAAACCTGATCGACAACATCAATTCGACACCTTCGTCTCGTTTTTGAATGCGCCGGTACTATACGCCTGACAATCTCGGCGCAAAAGGTTTCCGAGCTAAATCTGCCCGGCCAGTATTTAAACTGGAATTGCTTTTGGCCTCGAAACCGCTGCCAGTCTATACCAATTTTCGCCTGCTCGCGAAATCTTGAAACGATCTTCACCCGGAGCACCCCGAATCGGTGTATCAAGGGCGTCCGGTTTGTGGCCTAACGCTTTGCGCGCACCGCAGAAACTTCCGTCCTCGCCCTGCTGAAGGCGAACTGCAGCTTCCATTCCCTCTCGCCACTCTGCTCACCGGTTTGTGCCGGAGAAAACTTCCAACCCCGGGCAGCTTCCAGTGCGACGCGCGAAAAATACTTGCTCGGACCGGCAGATTCGAGCTCCGCCTTCGCCACATTGCCCCCGGCATCGACTTCGACTTTCACTCGAACCTTGATCTTGCCTTGAATCGTGCGGCGTGCGCTCGGCGAAACCTGCGGCATCACCCGCCGCACAACCCCGCTCTCGTCAGCATTCGCAGACGCTTCTTCCTCACCGCCTGCCTCTCCCGGCGCAGCGGGACTCGGCTTTGGCTCCGGCTGTGCCGGGGCCTGCGCGGACTGGGAGCCTTCGGCGGCGGCGCCCTGCTGAGCTTGCGTCGATTGAATCTCCGCCGGAGGGTTCGCCGGTTTCGGTCTCGCAATCAAGAAAAAGACAACCGCAACCACCGCCGCCAACCCCAGAACGTAGCGCCATTTTGCAGATGCTTTCTGCGGACCCGAGATCGCTGGCGCAGAAGCCATCTTTTCAGTTTGAGCTTCAGTCTGAGCTGACGTCGGTACTGGCCGCGCCGATTCCACCCTCTCCGATCCCTGCCGCTCCGCTCCCAACCGATCGCCGATCTCCGCAACTGTCCATCGCTTTCCCGCATCCACCCGCAAGCAGTGCCCAGCGATTTCGCGGAATGGCTCCGGGACCGCCGCCGGTACTTCCGGCGGGCTCGGCCGTGCGCGATCCCAAACCGGCAAGTGCTGCGTCAGCACCTCGATCAATGTCATCGCCAACTGCCAAACGTCGGCAGCCGTCGAAACCGCTCCCGTCGCCGCTTCTGGCGGATCGTAGGCGCCCGTCGCCCTCGCGCCCCTCTCGCCCGGCACACCCAGAGCGTCGCTCGACAGCTTCACCTGGTCCCCAATGGCCAAAATATTTGAAGGTTGGATGTGTCCATGCACGAAGCCCTTATCATGCACAGACTGCAAAGCCCGCAGAACCGGCGGAAGCATCCCTCGCGCTTCCTCTGCCGTCAGCGCGCGCTCCGGAAGAATCTGCGAAAGATCTTCCTCCGCGTACTCCATCACAACATAGAGCCGCTCCGTGCCATCCAGTTCGCAGCGTCCCGCCTCGAAAATACGAATCAGATTCGGATGGTTGAGATCGCGGGCCGACTTCCATTGCAGGAGTTGCTTCTCCGCACCCGCCGGGTCGACGGGAATCAACTTGATGGCGGCTTTCTTGGAATCCCCAGCACCGCCTTGCGTAAGGAACACGGCACTGTGATCGGAACCCCCTAAGTAGCTTTGTAGCGGAAATCTCCCATCGACCGTGCGGCCTTCCCATTGCTTCCCGGTCTCGCTCATATCCGGAGCCTCAATAGCTCGCTATTGTAAGTGACCGCGCGCACAACCGGTCAAAAGCAGGTGACGCGGAAGTTCAGCGTGATCTCCGTGTGCACTCCCCCGCAAAAATCCTTCGCACCGCCTTACAATATGCGCATGGCGTCCATCCCCGCTGAAATCCACGGCCAGCGTTACATCAGCCTCGCCACCTTCCGAAAAAGCGGCGCCGCCGTTTACACCCCCATCTGGTTTGCCGAAGACGATAACAAACTTTACTTCATGACAAACAGCAAATCCGGAAAGTGCAAGCGCATCCGCAACAACCCGCAAGTCAGGATCGCCCCCTGCACCATCCGCGGAAAAATCACCGGCCCCGAGTTCCCCGCAACCGTCCGCATCCTGCCCCCGGACGAGTTTGCCCGCGTCCGCCAGGCGATCAACGCAAAATACTGGCTCGCCCGCGTCCCCTTCCTTTGGCGCAACACCGACACCTACCTCGAGATCACGCCCGCATGAATAAGCCGGCATGAATCCAACTCCGCCACCGGGCTCTGCGCCCGCGGCGGCGAGTGGCGTCCTAATTTGGGAAGAACGAGGGCAGCACCTGTGACGCGTGACATTTACGCTCGCTCCTCGACCCTGATACCATCAAATGTTGTCCTGGGGCCCAGCATATTTTTTAGGCAAGAAAACTTTCTTTTGGAGGCACCATGGCCGTAAAAATTGGCATAAATGGATTTGGACGCATCGGACGCAACGTTCTCCGCACCGCGCTCGCCGACAAGAACCTCGACTTCGTCGCCGTCAACGATCTCACGGATCCCAAGACTCTGGCTCACCTGCTCAAGTACGATTCGATTCTGGGCAACCTGCCGCACAAAATCACCGCCGGGGCCGACAGCATTTCGATCGACGGCAAGACCATCAAAGTCTTCAAGGAAAAAGATCCCGCTGGCCTGCCTTGGGACTCCGTCGGAGCTCAGGTCGTCATCGAGTCCACCGGCCGGTTCACCGACGCCAACGAAGCGAAGAAGCATCTGCGCGGCACCGTGAAGAAAATCATCATCACCGCCCCCGGGAAGAACGAAGACCTCACCGTGGTGCTCGGCGTGAACGAGGAGAAGTACGATCCTGCCAAGCATCACATCATCTCGAACGCTTCCTGCACCACGAATTGTCTGGCCCCGATCGCCAAGGTCGTCAACGACAACTTCAAGATCGTCAGCGGCACCATGACCACCATCCACTCTTATACGAACGATCAGGTGATCCTCGACTTCCCGCACAAGGATTTGCGGCGAGCCCGCGCGGCGGCGATCAACATGATCCCGACCTCGACCGGCGCCGCCAAAGCGCTCAAACTCGTCATCCCCGATCTGGCCGGCAAAATCGACGGCTTCGCCATGCGCGTCCCCACGCCCAATGTCTCGGTCGTTGACCTCGTCGTCTGGGTAGAAAAAAAGACCACCAAGGAAGAGGTCAACGCCGCGCTGAAAAAAGCCTCCGAGTCAGGCCCGCTGAAGGGCTACCTCGGGTTCGAGGAGAACGAACTGGTCTCGTCCGATTTCAAAGGCGACTCCCGCTCCTCCATCGTCGACGCGCACATGACCCTGGTAGTCGCTGGCAACTGCGTCAAGGTGATCTCCTGGTATGACAACGAGTGGGGATACTCCTGCCGTGTGCGCGACCTGATCAACCTGATGGCGGCCAAAGGACTGTAGGTTCTGGCAGCGTGGAGGGACAGGCGTCTCGCCCGTCCAGCCGGGCGGGGACGCCCGGCTCTCCACCAGCAAATGTCGAACGACGGAGTGCTTTCCATGTCCAAGCTTTCCATTCGCGACCTCCCTCTCAACGATCACCGCATCTTCATGCGTGTCGACTTCAACGTTCCGCTCGACGACGGCCGGGTCATGGACGACACCCGCATCCGCGAAACCCTGCCCACCATCGAGTACGCTCTGCGGCACGGCGCCCGCCTGATCCTGGCATCTCACCTGGGCCGCCCCAAAGGCAAGGTCAATCCCAAGCTGAGCCTCAAGCCCGTCGCCGAACGTCTCCGCATGTTGTTAGACAAGGAACTGTCGCGCGGCGAAAATGTTGGCTTCTGTCCCGAGTGCGTTGGGCCCGAAGCCGAAGAAGTGGCGCTCAAACTTGAGAAAGGCCAGGCGCTGCTCCTCGAAAACCTTCGCTTCCACGCCGAGGAAGAAGCCAACGACGAACAGTTTTCGAAGCAACTCGCCAAGCTCGCCGATTTCTACGTCAACGACGCCTTCGGCACCGCCCATCGTGCCCACGCTTCCACCGTTGGCATCACCAGGTTCGTGCAGAAATCCGCCGCCGGTTTGCTCATGGAAAAGGAGCTGCAATATCTGGGCCGCGTCCTGCAGAACCCCGAGCGCCCCTTCGTCGCCATCCTCGGCGGCGCCAAAGTCAGCGACAAAATCGGAGTTATCCAGAACCTGCTCAACAAAGTCGACGTCCTCATCATCGGCGGCGGCATGGCGTACACCTTTCTCAAGGCGCAAGGCGAACCGGTCGGCAAGAGCTTGGTCGAAGAAGACAAGCTCGAACTCGCCCGCGACCTTCTGCAGCAGGCGAAAACCCACAAGCTCAAGTTCCTCTTGCCCACCGATCACGTCGTCGCCGACCGCGTTGAAGCCAGCGCCTTGGTCAAATTTGTCGGCCATGGCGAACCCATCCCCGCCAACATGATGGCGCTCGATATCGGCCCGCAATCGATCGAGGCGTTTTCCGAAGAAGTAGCCCGCGCCCGCACCATCGTCTGGAACGGCCCCATGGGCGTTTTCGAATTGCCGCCCTTCGCCAGAGGCACCTTCAAGATCGCCCAAGCCGTGGCGGAAAATCCCGGGGCCACTTCGATCGTAGGCGGCGGAGATTCCGTAGCCGCCGTCAAGGCCGCCGGCGTAGCCGACAAGATCACACATATTTCAACCGGCGGCGGCGCCTCACTGGAATTTCTGGAAGGCAAGAAGTTGCCCGGGGTAGAAGCGCTGACGGAAAAGAAATAGGCTCTTGGCCGTTAGCTCTTAGTTCTTAGCTCTTCGCTTCGTATCACGGCGTCGCCTCAGCCAACTGGGTGGCGCTTCGCGCCACGTTGATGATGATGACCAGGAGGGAACGATGACGAGCATGGCAAAAGCTTTGGCGTCCATTCTGGCCATAACGGTCGGGGCTGCTCTTGCACAGACGGTGCAGCGGTCATTTAGTTTTGGTATCAGTGTGGTGCACGAGACCATAAAGGTGGGATCCCCGATCGTCGTTAAGGTACAACTGAAAAACACATCGGATCATGTTATCTACAGGATGGGACTACCTGGATGGGATGTCCACGGGGAACTGGTTGGCTTCCCTCCGATTGTGAGAGACGCCCAGGGGAACGAGCCCCCCTTGACGAAGTGGGGCAGGCTGGCCTTCGGACGAGAGACCCCCGAAGATAAGTCAACACTTGTGCTAAATGAAGTACTGCGCGTTCCCATGCCTCCAGGAGAGGTCATGAAAACCGAGATCAGACTCAGTGATTTGTATGATCTCAGCGTGCCGGGGAAATACACGGTCCAAGTGCGATACTACGATGACGAAAACAAAGAAGAAGTCAAGTCCACCACAATCACTGTGACTGTAGTGCCCTAGAAGTGCCTATTGCAGTAATCGGGAATCCGTCTAACGATGCCGAAAGCCGCGCTTCACCGACTTCCCCTTTAGGGGCCGCTATGTCCGACTTCGCAGCCCGACTGACTTTCGCCGACGGCAAGACGCTCGAACTCCACGGCCCCGCCGACATCACCAAGGAGACCACCGACGCCATCGTCAACGCCGCCAACTCCTCTTTGCTCGGTGGCGGAGGCGTGGATGGAGCGATTCACCACGCTGGCGGCCCGTCGATCCTGCAAGAATGCAAGCGCATCGTGGCCAAAATCGGCACTCTCCCCGCCGGCAAAGCCGTCATCACCACTGGCGGACGACTGCCCGCCAAATATGTCATCCACACCGTCGGCCCCGTGTATCGAGGAGGCCAACAGCACGAGGCCGCAACCCTCGCCAGTTGTTACCGCGAGTCCATCCGAACTGCCGATGATCATGGAATCCGCTCCCTGGCCTTCCCTTCCATATCGACCGGAGCCTTCGGCTATCCTGTTCACGAGGCCGCCGAAATCGCCGTTGGCACCATCGTCGAAGCTCTGCCGCCCTGCGCCCATGTAGAGCACGTCCGTTTCGTGCTCTTCGACATTGCCACCTGCAAAGCCTACGTCCGGGCCGCCGAAACATTGTCCCAGCAACCACTCGCAAATTCCGCTATTTTCGAGAAAGGTCTTTCATGAGAACAAAACTCATCGCCGCCAACTGGAAGATGTACAAAACCACCGACCAGGCCCGCGACTTCTTTCGCGATTTCCTTCCGATGGTCCAAGGCCACGACCGCGACGAAATCGTCGTCTGCCCGAATTACCTCGCAATTGATGTAGCCGTCCACGCCGCCAAAGGTTCCAGCGTCGCCATCGGCGCTCAGAATCTCCACTGGGAAAAAGAGGGCGCTTTCACCGGTGAAGTCAACGCCGCCATGCTGCTCGCCGTCGGTGTCACCCACGTCATCATCGGACACTCCGAACGCCGCCAGTATTTCGGCGAGACCGACGACACCGTCAACCTCAAGCTCAAGTCCGCCCTCGAAGCCGGACTCATCCCCATCGTCTGCGTGGGAGAAGTCCTCGAAGAGCGCGAAGCCGGGCTCACCGACGACGTCCTGCGCCGCCAGTGTCTCCGAGCCTTCCACACCGTCTCGGCCAAAAAAGCCGTCAGCCTCGTAGTCGCCTACGAACCGGTCTGGGCCATCGGCACCGGCAAAACTGCAACCCCGCAGATGGCCGCCGACGCTCACGCCATCATCCGAGCCCAAGCCGTCGAATCCTTCGGTCAGGAATTCGCCGGCAAACTCCGCATCCTCTACGGCGGCTCGGTCAAACCGGAAAACGCCCATGCCCTGATGTCGGAAGAAGAAATCGACGGCGCCCTGGTAGGCGGAGCCTCGCTCGACCCCAAATCGTTCGCCGCGATTGTAAAGTACTAGAAATTGTGAGGTATCTATGCTGCCGATCAATTGGAATACAGCGATTCAGTATGCCCTTCTGGTCAAGATCGCCGAATCGGTCGAGCCGGCCGGCAGCTACGGCCCAAGTGAAATAAGTGCGATCAAGAATGCCGGCTACGCATTCCTTCAGACGCTTTATGGCGACGATCTGGCAACCGACATTGATCCTTATGTAGGAGACGTCGTCACGTTCGGCTTCTTGGCCGTTTCCGACGCGAAGGAATTGGTGGCCGTCATTCGCGGCACGGACACGATCTTGGAATGGCTGCATGATGCATCGTATTTGATGATGCCGTCTCCGATTGCCGGTTCTCATGGTTTTACCGAAGATGGCTTCACGGCCGTGTACCGGTCGCTGAGAATTGGGCAAGCCAATGGGAGCTTGTCCGCGAAGGATTCGATAAAAAGCTGTATCGAAACCGGGGCTGCCACCAGTGTAACGGTCTGCGGGCATAGCCTGGGCGGCGCGCTGGCAACGTTGTTGACCCTCGACGTGGCATCGAACACGTCGTGCCACACTCCCACGGCGTACACCTACGCGAGCCCGCGTACCGGTGACCACATCTTCGCGGGCTCATGCAACGCCGCGATTCCTTCCTGCTATCGAATTGCGAATCGTCAGGATTTAGTGCCGAAGTTGCCGCCGATTCTGCCCTTACCCTATGAGCACGTCAATACGCAGTACGAACTGATCCCCCCGCCCAACCAGATCAATCCCACGATCCCTTGCATGCACCACCTGACCACGTATTTGTGGCTCATGGGCCAGCTCGCGGGAAGCAATGCGTACGCACTCGATGCGGACTGCTTGGCCGTTGCGACCGCTCACATCTAGACCGAGTCTTGATTTTGATCTGACATCCGCGCAACCCCGTGCACAGCAGTAGAATCTCATTAAGTAGGAGCGCGCCGTCCTTCCCCATGGGCTCCTCGCTCGAAGGTGCGCTGCTTCGATCGGAGGTACGGGTTATGAGCCGATTCGGTGTTCTCAGATCCCTCATCGCATTTGCTGTTTTCATCGGTCTTGCTCTCACGCCAGATGCAGCATTCGCTCAGCACGGTGGCGGCGGCGGTCACGGCGGTGGTGGCGGCGGTTTCCATGGCGGTGGAGGCGGAGGTTTTCATGGTGGCGGAGGCGGCGGTTTTCATGGCGGCGGAGGCTCGTATCGCGGCGGTGCTGGCGAAGTACGTGACGGCGGCTCCCATGGCGGCCAGAGGTCTCTTGGCGGAGGAGGTTACCAAGGCCGTGGCGCAGAAGCTGGCCGAAATTTCAGGTCCTCCGGAAGTCAGTCGTCGAATGCCCGGTCGTCGAATCTTCGTCCCGCAATCAACGATGGCCAGTGGCATTCGTTCGGCAACGCCGGTACGTCCGCGCGTTCCAGTGCCGGGAGTGCCGCGCGTTCCAGTGAAGGACGCAATTCCGGAGGCGCGGCGAACTCAAGCCTCACAGCTCGCAACACCGGGATTTCCGACGGCCGTTGGCACTCTTTTGGCCGCTCAAGCAGTGGCCCGTCAAGAGGCGGGTCCGGTTTCGCTGGCGGGGCTTCCCGCGCGGCGCCGGGCTTCGGTCGGGGTGGCGATGGTTGGAGAGGCGGTTGGCCTGGTTACGGTTGGGGCCGCGGGTGGGGCCGCGGGTGGGGCTGGGGCTGGGGAGGTTGGGGCTGGGGCTTCGGATGGCCGTACTGGGGACTTGGCTGGGGGTTCGGCTGGGATCCTTGGTTGTACGATCCTTATTGGTATGGCGCGTGGCCGGCGTACGGCTACTACCCGTACTACTCGGATTACTGGTACGACTGGTCCGACAATCCGCCGCCGTACAGGCCGGATTCGTCGTATGACCCTGACCCGTCGGCAAGCTACCTGAGCACGCCAAACTCGAACCCTAGCTCGAACCCTAGCTCGAACTATGATGACAACCATTTCAATCTCAACCCTGGCTCGAGCCCAGGCAACAACGGCTCAGTCCAGAACGGCCAGACCCCGCCGCCCGAAGCTGCGCCGAACAGTCCGGCTCCAACGGCTCAGTCGCCGGGTACCCCAGGTCTCGCGGTTTTCGAGACCTGGGAGCTGGACGCCCCGGCGCTCGGATAGTGAAAGACAAAGGACGTTATAATTCACTGCCGCTCCAGTGTCTGCCGAGAAGAAGGGTGAGATGTTCACCAAAGAAGTGTCCGACCAGCTCAAGTATTACGTTTATCGGCTAATCGACCCACGCAATGGCGAGACTTTCTATGTAGGTAAGGGCACAGGCAATCGAGTCTTCGCGCATGTAAAAGGTGAGCTAGGCAGCGATGCCGACGTTCTGACTGATAAACTCCAACGAATCCGTGACATTCGAGTGGATGGTTTCGAAGTCGCGCATGTTATTCATCGGCATGGTGTGGATGAGCAAACCGCGTTCGAAGTCGAAGCGGCCCTGATAGATGCATACCCCGAAGCAACTAATGCGGTCGGCGGTCGTGCCTCGGACGAACGAGGATTAATGCATGCGAACCAAATAATTGAACGTTACGAAGCGAAAGAAGCCGTCTTCGAACATAAGGCAATTCTTATTAACATCAATCGATCTGCAACAGAAAAAGATAGTGTTTACGAAGCAGTACGTTACGCTTGGAAGCTCGATCCGAAGAAGGCAGCGAAGGCGGAGATAGTCTTGGCCGTTTTGCAGGGTCTAATCGTTGGTGTATTTTTGGCGGACAAGTGGCTCGCGGCAACCCCCGCGAATTTTCCCGGTACTTCGACTGACCGACCAGGGAGATGGGGATTCGTAGGACATGAGGCACCTGAACAGATTGCAAGGTCCTATTTACGGCGACGCCTTCCGGATTCGATGCGGAAACGCGGGGCGGCTAACCCTGTCAAGTATGCAAGCCCTAGCAGCAGCCAGCCGTAATCGATGTCCCCGTGCTAGCCTCTAACTGCTTTCCTGGGTCTTCCGCCGAGCCTGCCATTTGCTTTAGAAGCCGCTCGCTTGGCTCTGCTTCTGGATTGTCCGCCAAGTTGACCGAGCCTGGACGCCATCCATTTCTTTGAGCCAAGAAAGCCCTCCATGAGGCCCGGCACGTAGAGATCTGCATCGAGCTTTGGGAAGTGAATTCCGAAACCGGATGGAGTGACCTCAATCTCGTCAAGTTGCGATGGCTTGGCGTTCTGCAAACCCTGCGCATCGTGCGGTGAGAAACTCAGAATCAATCTTGAGCTGAGCTCGATCACAATATGGCCGCTCTTACGGTCGTAATGCGCGGAGACAGCCCTGGGGATAGCCTCTTGCAGGTCCCTAGCCCGCTGGTTCGCCAGTTCGAAATTGTCAAGCAACGCCATGAATTCCCTTCCATGCTCGGCAAAGCTTTTCCAAATGCTCCGTCAATGCATTTTGGATGTGCGTCAGTTCCCGTTTTGAAAACCCGTAATTCTCCCGAAGCTCCACCGGTCCGGTCGGACAGTTCACATTGAATACAGCTTCACAGTCCCGTCCAATCACATGGACGTGAGCGGGTCTGTGATCGTTTGGATAGATCACGACGCGCAGTCCATCAAATCTGAGAACTGTCGGCACCCACTGGAATTCTATCACGTTTCCTAAGCGCTTAGGTTTATAAAATCGACAAAGAAGCGACCGGAGCAGCACTTTTGAGGATGCCCGTTAATTCGTAGAAAGTAGCGACTCTCAACCCCGGTCATAATGACCGAGGTAGTTTTTTCTGCCAAGAAAAAAAGGAGAGAGTCGCTATGAGGAAACGATACCAGATCGACC
>Ga0187865_1000843_pt1 | contig 40067 bp, 26 predicted proteins | sample June2016WEW_11_1_2_FD_132989 | JGI IMG/M metagenome (GOLD analysis project Ga0187865, IMG submission 132989) | Peatland microbial communities from SPRUCE experiment site at the Marcell Experimental Forest, Minnesota, USA - June2016WEW_11_100 | ecosystem: Environmental > Terrestrial > Soil >...
AAGTTTCGATCTGCTGCCGGGCCTTCACCCTCCCGGCAACGTCAGGTTCGAACGAAAAAAGAATACTGCTTTCCGACGTTCGCCGCGAGCCCTCACTCAGAACATTGGCCGGTTATTTTGCCCATTGCTGACATGTGGCCGGTCAAACCGATAGATCTCCAGTTTCGCCAAAGAGCTTGCGAATCCTGATCGATCACGCACTGGCAGACGGCCCCCGGCAATCCGGCATCGGGCTCATCCGCCTTCCTCGCCACTCACGAGCCGGGCGCTCCTCACTCCCCGAACACCCGCGCGAAGATCTTATCCACGTTCCGCAGTTGCCGTTCCAGCGAAAATGCCTCGCCGATCTGCTCCGGTTTCAGCACCGCGCGGATTTCCGGGTCCGCCTCGATGGCCGCGCGGAAATCGGCCTCTTCCTCCCAGGCGCGCATCGCGTGCCCCTGCACAATGCGGTAGGCCTGCTCCCGGAGCATGCCCGCGGCCGCCAAATCGAGCAGCAACTGGCCGGAATAAACCAGGCCGCGCGTCATCTCCAGGTTGCGGCGCATACGCTCGGGATAGACCAGCAGGCTGTCCACAAGGCGCGTGGTCTTGTCCAGCAGGTAATCTGTCAGGATGGTGGAATCCGGCAGAATCACCCGCTCCACGGAGGAGTGCGAAATGTCGCGCTCGTGCCACAGCGCGATGTCCTCGAAGGCCGCCTGCGCGTTGGCCCGCACCACCCGCGCCAGGCCGCAGATCTGCTCGCACGTGATCGGGTTGCGCTTGTGCGGCATCGACGAGCTGCCCTTCTGCCCACGCGCGAAGTACTCCTGGGCCTCGCGCACTTCGGTCCGTTGCAGGTGCCGCACTTCGAGCGCGATCTTCTCGCACAGCGCGGTCACCAGCGCCAGCGTGGCCACGAAGTTGGCGTGACGGTCGCGCTGGACCACCTGCGAGGCCGCCGCCGCCGGCCGCAGATTCAGCCGCGCGCAGATGCGCTCCTCCACTTCCGGGCCGATGTGCGCGAACGTCCCCACCGCGCCGGAGGTCTTCCCCACGCGCAGGTCTTCGGCCGCGGCCTGGAGACGCCGGAGATTGCGTCCCGCCTCCTCGTACCAGATGGCCAGCTTCAGCCCGAAGGTAATCGGCTCCGCGTGTACGCCGTGCGTGCGCCCGATCTGGGCCGTGTGCTGGAATTCCAGCGCGCGGCGCTTCAGCACGGCGCGCAGGCCCTCGAGGCCGCCCAGCAGAATGGCCGACGCTTGCTGGAGCAGCAGCGCCTGCGCCGTGTCCACCACGTCGTTCGACGTCAGCCCGTAATGCACCCAGCGCGAGGCATCGCCATGCCCGGCCTTCGCCATGGTTTCCGCCACGGCGGTGGTGAAGGCGATCACGTCGTGCTTCACTTCCTTCTCGATTTCGAGAATCCGCCCGGCGTCGAAGCCCGCGTGCGCGCGCAGCACGCGCGCGGCGTCCGCCGGCACGATGCCCAGCTCGGCCAGCGCCTCCGAGGCCGCCAGCTCCACTTCCAGCCATTGCTGAAACTTGTTCTCGTCGCTCCAGATCCGGCCCATCTCGGGCCGCGTGTATCGGGGAATCATAGTGAACTCAGTATTGAAACACTTCCGTCGGGCGGCGCTGCTCGGCGATAGAGAGGCGCGTCGTCAGCCCGCGCTGCTCGAGCGCCTGGGTGGCGATCATCCGCACGATCGCCGGGTGGTTGTTCTGCTCGCTCAGATGCCCCAGCACCAGGTTGGATGTCGAGGAATCCAGATCCTCGATGAGATAGTCCGACATCCCCAGGTTCGAGAGATGCCCCACGCGGCTCATGACGCGCTGCTTCACGCTCCAGGGGTAGGGGCCGACTTTCAGCATGTCGAGATCGTGATTCGATTCGAGCAGCAGCAGGTCCGTGCGCCGCAGGTGAAACTTGACGGATTCCGGAATGTAGCCGAGGTCCGTGACCACCCCGATGCGCACGCCTTGAGCGGCGAAACAGAAGCCTACCGGGTCGATGGCATCGTGCGGGATGCCGAAGCTCTGGACTTCGATATCGCCGATCTGGAAATTCGCGCCCGCCTGAAACCGTTCGAGACGCGCGGGCTGCGTCTCGCCCCAGTCGATGGCGGGCGCGGCCAGGCGCGTCAGGTAGATGGCCGCGCGGACATCCTGGTTGCGCGCCAGCACCGGCAGGCCGGCCACGTGATCGGAGTGTTCGTGGGTGATGAGGATGGCGTCGATGCGAATGAGATCTTCGCCGATGGCCGCCAGCCGCCTGCGCAGTTCCTTCATGCTCAGCCCGGCGTCCACCAGGATACGCGTGTTTTCAGTGGCCAGCAGGGCGGCGTTCCCGGAACTGCCGCTTGCCAGCACACAGAACTTAACCGTGCCCGCCTCCCCTTGACACTTCAGAATACACCCAAACACCTTGAAACAGGACGCCCCTGAAGTGTTTCGGTGGGGGTCGCGGCAGGGATGCCAGTTACCCGGCGCCCCCCGCACGGACCCGTGCTGGCGCTCCTCACGCTGGACGCGCTACGCTACGAATCATAGATGGCACGCATCCGCTTCGCGATTCGCAGCCTGGCCCAGGCGCCGCTCCTCAGCCTGGTGGTGATTTTTTCTCTGGGCCTGGGCATCGGCGCCAATACCGCGATTTTCTCCCTCCTGCACCAGATCATTTTGAGATCTCTGCCGGTGGAGAAGCCGGAAGAACTGGTGCTGGTGACATCGCCCGGCGAGTTCAAAGGCGGACGCAATTCCACTGGTGATGCCGGCGGCATGGACTACATCTTCAGTTACCGGATGTTCCGGGAACTGGAGAAGCGGGCCGAGGGCGTCACCGGCCTGGCCGCGTTCCGCGGTATCGGCGCCAACCTGGCATTCGGCAAGCAGACCGTGCCGGACGGGGTTCTGGTGGTTTCGGGCGGCTACTTCCCCGTGCTGGGAGTGAAGCCGTTGCTGGGTCGCACCATCTCGCCCGAGGACGACGTGCATGGCGCCGGCAACGCGGTGGCGGTGCTGGGATATGGCTATTGGTACGACCGGCTGGGCGGCGAAACCAGCGTGCTGAACCAGCCCGTCCGGATCAACGGCCAGGTCTTCACGGTCGTCGGGGTGGCGCCCAAGGGGTTCACCGGAACCACCCTCGGGGACGAGCCGGCGGCCTACGTTCCTTTGTGTTTCAAACCGCGGCTGACGCCCGCCTGGACCAGCATTGACCGCTGGGACGATTACTGGCTGTACCTGTTCGCGCGGCTCAAGCCCGGGATCACGCCGGCACGGGCGGCCGCGGCTCTCAATGGTCCGTACGGCGCGCTGGTCGAGGAGCAGTCCAAGGGCCCCAGATTCTATTACAAGAAGCAGCTTGATCGCTTCCTGAAGTCGCGGCTAACTTTCCAGGACGGCAGCCGCGGCCACAGCAACATGCAGGACGAAAGCCGGATTCCGCTGATCATCCTGATGACGGCTACCGGGCTGGTGCTGCTGATCGCCATGGCCAACGCCGCCAATCTTCTGCTGGCGCGTTCGGCGCAACGCAGGAGAGAATTGGCCATCCGCGCGGCCATGGGCGCGGGGCGCGGCGAACTGATGGCGCAACTGCTCACCGAAGCCCTGTTGCTGGCCCTGGCCGGCGGCCTGGCGGGCCTCTTATTCGGTGTGGTCACGCTCCGCCTGCTGATCAACCTCGTGGCGGCGAGCGATACGCCCATCTACTTCTTGACCTCGCAACTGGACCAGCCGCTGCTGCTGTTCGGCCTGGGGCTTTCACTGGTTACCGGGTTGTTGCTCGGGCTATACCCGGCATGGGAGGCGGCCCGGGTTTCGCCGGCTGTCACGCTCAAAGACGAATCCGGACAGTCGTCCGGGACCCGCGGCACGGCGCATGTGCGCCAGGCGCTGGTGTGCGCCCAAGTCATGATTTCGACGATTCTGCTGATTCCCACCGGGCTGTTCCTGAAGAGCCTGGTCAACCTGCTGCGCGTAGACCTGGGGATTCGCACGGAGAACGTCGTCGGCTTCTCCATCTCGCCGGAGCTGAACGCCTACCAGCCGGCGCAGAGCCACGCGCTGTTCGAACGCGTGGAGAGCGAAATGGCGGCCATCCCGGGGGTGCGCAGCGTGGCCGCGGCCAAGGTGGCGCTCATCGCGGGAAGCCGGTGGGGAAGCAATGTGACCACCGATGGAGTGGCGCCTGCGGACACCCACTGCCTCTACAACGAACTGGGGCCGGGATACTTCGGAAAGATGGGAATTCTGCTGATCGCGGGGCGGGAGTTCACCGAGGCGGACAACCTGGCGGGAACCAAGGTGGCGGTGGTCAACCAGGTGTTCGCCAAGCGATTCTTCGAGGGGCAAAATGCCATCGGCCACAGGTTCGGGATGGGCAAGCCGGACACCGAGATTATCGGGGTGGTGAAGGACAGCCACTATGCCGAGGTGAAGGAGAAGCCGTACCCGGTTTTCTATTTCCCCTGGCGTCAGGACAAGCAGATCGGCTCGCTGGGGTTCTACGTGCGCTCCGCGCTGCCCGCCAAACAGATGATCCCGCAGATCCGGCGCGTGATGGCCGCGCTCGACCGCGATCTGCCGGCGGATAACCTGCGCACGCTGAACGATACCATCCAGCTCAACATCCGGTCGGACCGGATCGTGCTCGAGCTTGCCGCGGCGTTCGCCATTCTGGCGACGGCGCTGGCCATGCTCGGGCTTTATGGCGTGATGGCCCACAGCGTGGCGCGGCGCACGCGGGAAATCGGCATCCGCATGGCGCTGGGCGCGGAGCCGGACAAGATCCGCGCGATGGTAATGCGAGAGATGCTGTGGATTCTGGGCATTGGCTTGGCCGTCGGCGTGCCGGCGGCGCTGGCGCTGTCGCGCTACACCGAGAGCCAGCTTTACGGGGTAAAGGCCTACGACGCCGTGGTGGTGTTGGGCGCCATGCTGGCGCTGGCGGCGACGGCGGTGGCGGCGGGCTATCTGCCCGCGCGCCGGGCCTCGCGCGTGAATCCGCTGAACGCGCTACGCTACGAATAATAGATGGCACGCATCCGCTTCGCGATTCGCAGCTTGGCCAAAGCGCCGCTCCTCAGCCTGGTGGTGATTCTTTCTTTGGGCCTGGGCATCGGCGCCAATACCGCGATTTTCTCCCTCCTGCACCAGGTGGTCTTGAGATCTCTCCCGGTGGAGAAGCCGGAAGAATTGGTGCTGCTGAGTTCTCCCGGAGAATTCAAGAGCGGCAGCACCTCCACGGACAACTCCGGCGACGCGGACTACATCTTCAACTATCGGACGTTGCGGGAATTGGAAAGGCACCCGCAAGGCGTCACCGGAGTGGCGGGCTTCCGCTACCTTTTCGCCAACCTGGCCCTCGGCCGGCAGACCTTGCCGGGTTCGGTGATGGTGGTATCGGGCGGTTACTTTCCGCTGCTGGGAGTCGGGCCGCTGGTGGGCCGCCTGATCGCGCCCGAGGATGACCTCCGGGGCGGGAATGCGGTGGCGGTGTTGGGTTATGGCTATTGGCACGACCGGCTGGGCGCGCGGCCCGGCGTCTTGAACCAGTCGGTCCGCATCAACGGGCACGTCTTTACCATCGTGGGAGTGGCGCCCAAGCGCTTCACCAGCACCACCCTCGGGTTCGAGCCGGACGCCTACGTGCCGATCTCATTCGAGCCGGCGATAGGAGCGTTCTGGGGCGGCACGGAGAAACTGGACCATTACTGGGTGTACCTGCTGGCGCGCTTGAAGCCGGGGGTCACGCGGGAACAGGCCGCCGCGGCGTTGAACGGCACGTACGGCGCGCTGGTCGAGGAGCAGGCCAAGACCATCCACGATCGCGACGACAACCGTAGCCGACGCTTCCGGCAGTCCCGGCTGACCCTGGAGGACGGCCGGCAGGGCCAAAGCAGCTTCCGGGACAGTAGCCGGACGCCGCTGTTCATCCTGATGGCCGCCACCGCGCTGGTGCTGCTGATCGCCATGGCCAACGCCGCCAACCTGCTGCTGGCGCGCTCCGCGCAGCACCGGAGGGAGCTCGCCATCCGGGCCGCCATGGGGGCCGGCCGCGGCGACCTCATGGGGCTGCCGCTCACCGAAGCGATGCTGCTGGCGCTGGGCGGCGGCGGCGCCGGAATCCTCCTCGGCAGCGGCACGCTCCGGTTCCTGGTGGCACAGCTCTCGGATGAAGATATGCCGGCCTATTTTCTAACGTCGCAACTGGATTGGCCGGTGCTGCTGTTCAGCCTCGGGATCTCCGTGGCCACGGGGATCCTGTTCGGTCTCTACCCGGCGTGGGAAGCGGCCCGAACTTCGCTCGCCGGCACGCTTCGGCAGGAATCGGGCCAGGCGTCTTCTACCCGCGGCACGGCGCGCGTGCGGAAGCTGCTGGTTTGCACGCAAGTGATGGTTTCCGCGGTGCTGTTGATTCCCACCGGACTGCTATTGAAGAGCCTGGTGAACCTCATGCACGTCGACCTGGGCATGCAAACCGGGCACGCCATCGGGTTCGCAATCTCGCCGGAGCGGAACGGCTACACCAAAGCGCAATGCCGCGCGCTGTTCGCGCGGGTGGAAAGCGAGCTGGCCGCCATTCCCGGCGTGCGCGGCGTGGGGGCGTCACTGGTTCCGCTGATTGGCGGCAGCAACTGGAACACGGGGGTGGCGGTCGAAGGGACTGCGCCGGACCCCCACGCCGACAACACCGCGTCGATCGACGAAGTGGGTACCGGGTTCTTCGGCACACTGGGAATTCCGCTGATCGCGGGGCGCGAGTTCACGGAACGCGACAACTCCGCGGCGCCGAAAGCCGGCATCGTGAACCAACAGTTCGCCAGCCATTTCTTCGCCGGGCGAAGCGCGTTGGGGCGCAAGTTCGGGTTCTCGGATCTGAAGAAGCCGGATATCGAGATTGTCGGGGTGGTGAAGGACAGCCACTACGCCGGAGTGAAACAGAAAGCACCACGTCTGTTCTACACGCCGTGGCGCCAGGACCAGGATTTCGGCCTCGGATCGCTCAACTTCTACGTTCGCTCGGCGCTGCCCGCGGACCGGATGATCCCGCAGATCCGCCACCTGCTGGCGTCGCTCGATCCGGATCTGCCGGCGGAGAACCTGCGTCCGCTGGACGAGACCATCCGGCGAAACATCGACTCCGACCGGATGGTTCTCGAACTGGCCGCGGCGTTCGCCATTCTGGCGACGGCGCTGGCCATGCTCGGGCTGTACGGCGTGATGGCCCACAGCGTCACGCGGCGCACGCGGGAAATCGGCATCCGCATGGCGCTGGGCGCGGAGCCGGGCAGAATCCGCCGGATGGTGATGCGGGAGATGTTGTGGATTCTGGCCATCGGCCTGGCGATCGGCGTGCCGGCGGCGCTGATGCTGGCGCGCTACACCGAGAGCCAGCTTTACGGGGTGAAGGCCTACGACGCCGTGGTGGTGGCGGGCGCCATGCTGGCGCTGGCGGCGACGGCGGTGGCGGCCGGATACCTGCCGGCGCGCCGGGCCTCGCGCGTGAATCCGCTGGACGCGCTCAGGTACGAGTAACGCCGGGCCCAGAGGGCACCCCCTTGCCGCCGGTGGGTTCAGGCCCGTCCGAAAAACACCGGCGGCAAAAACGACCGCCGGCGCTACCGAACCTCCGCATGGAAGTTGACGGGGCCGCAGCCGCGCCCCAGCCCGGGGTTGCTGCGGATCGCCTCGTGGATAAACCGCTTGGCACGCTCCACGGCGTTGGCCAGGGCAAGGCCGCTTGCCAGACCGGCGGTGATGGCGGCCGAATACGTGCATCCGGTTCCATGGGTGTGGCGGGTGGCGAGACGCGCGGCGGGAAACTCGTGCCATTCGGCGCCATCGTAGAGGACGTCGGTCGAGTCCGAATCCAGGTGTCCGCCTTTGATCAGCACGGCGCGCGCTCCCATCTCGCACATGCGCTCCGCGGCGCGGCGCATATCGTCGAGCGTGCGGATGGCGATGCCGGTGAGCGCTTCGGCCTCGGGCACGTTGGGCGTGATGAGCGTCCCGCGCGGCAATAGCTCCTCGCGGATGGCGGCGGCGGCCGTCTCCGGGAGCAGCGGCAGGCCGTGTTTGCTGACCATGACGGGGTCCACCACCAGGGGAAACCGGAACCCGGCGGCCGCGTGGGCCACGGCCCTTACCATTTCCGCCGAGCCGAGCGCGCCGGTCTTGGCCGCGGCGGGCGGGATGTCATCGAGCACGGCCTCAATCTGTTCCAGCACCAGCGAAACCGGCATCACTTCCACGCGCGACACCCGCACGCTGTTCTGCACCGTCAGCAGAGTCACCACGGCTTCGCCGTAGACGCCGAACTGATGAAACGTCTTAAGGTCGGCCTGAATACCGGCCCCGCCGCTGGGGTCCGATCCGGCGATGGTCAGGGCGACGGGAGGCATTCTGTCTTCAGTCTACGACGCTGGAACGCCCGGAGTCGTCCTCGCTCGATCATGCGCCATGGCGAACTGGCCGTAGCCCTCGGCGTACATCAGGAAGCGCAGCACGTCCGCCACCGGCAAGCCCTGGGAGCACTGGCCTTCACAATGGCCGGCGCGCCGGTTTCCGAGGGCACGGAAGCAAGTGCCGGAAGCGCAAGGCTGGTTCCCAAAAAGCTAAGGCGAGACGACGGGTTCACTGCGACTCCTCCTTTGGGAATCGGAAAATCGGACCTGAATTTCAGGCTCCTGTTCAGTGTACCCTTGAAAACCCTGCTCCCGCGTGCCATGAGGGGGCGCTCGGTATACTTATTAGCGGACACACGACTATGAAGAACCGTGACACCTGGACGCCGGAACGAATCGATGCGCTCTTCGAGGGGCTTGGCTCCAAGACTCCCCGCGTGAGATACGGTTCGGCCAAAGTCCTGCGAATGGTGAGCGAACAAGCGCCGGATTTGCTCTATCCCCGGTGGGATTCCTTGGTGCGCCTGCTCGATAACGACAACGCCTTCCTGCGCTGGGGCTCGACGCAGATCCTCGGCAACCTCGCCGCGGTGGACCGTGAGGACAAGCTCGAGCCGGTGCTCGACCGGTTCTTCGCTCCTATCTCAGGACCAGAGATGATTGGCGCGGCCAACGCCATTGTCGCGGCTGCCAACATCGCCCTGGCAAAGCCGCACCTGGCGGATCGCATCGTGAAAGAGATCCTCAAAGTAGAGCGGGCATCCTACCGGACGCCGGAGTGCCACAACGTAGCGCTCGGCCACGCCATAAAGTCCTTCGACAGGTTGTTCCACCACGTCAAGAACCGGCGGCCCGTGCTGGCGTTTGTCACGCGGCAACTGGACAACCCGAGGCCGGCCACGCGCAAAAAGGCCGAGCGGTTTCTGAAGCGGTGGGCCGCCCCGAGTGCCTGAGTGGGGCTAAGCCTACCTGAGCCAGATGGTAAGGTCCCGCGCCACGGTCCCGCCCCTTCGACGCCCCTTCCCCCCACATTGGGTCATTTACCCCACACCTGCGACCCTACCGCCAGCACGCAGTGTTGCAAATACCAGCAAAAACCCCTGAATAGTCCTCTTTCGGACCTACAGCCCGTTTGGTCCTTATGTTGCAAACGGTTACGGAAAGGAGATGGGTTTGCGCCGCATTTTCACGGATTCGGGACACCTCGTCCGCCCCGCGGTTGTGCTTCTCGCCGGGATCGGTATCTTCCTCATCGTACGCGCCTTAATTGTCCCCAAGGCCTTCGGCCAGTACGGCCACTACCGCCCCGCCGCGCTGGCGGAAATCCACCAGCGCCCCATGGCTTACGCCGGCCAGGACCAGTGCGTTCTGTGCCACGATGACGAGGCCCAAACCCGCGGTGCCGGCAAGCACGCGCACGTCGCCTGCGAAGCCTGCCACGGTCCGCTGGCGCAACACGCCAGCGACCCCGCCGCCAACGTCCCCAAGCTGCCCGATGTCGCCAACCTCTGCCGCCGGTGCCACGAAAAGGACGCGGCCAAGCCCCCCAGCTTTCCGCAGGTGGTCACCGCCGAGCACTCCGGCGGAATGCTCTGCAATTCGTGCCATCAACCGCACAACCCGCACCTCTGAGGCAAGGAACAATCGCATGGAGATCAGTCGGAGAGACTTATTCACGATAGGCGGCAAGCTCCTGGTTCTGGCATCCGCGGGGGCCACCATCGAGCAGATCACCGGAGCCGCGCCTGCCACCGAAGCTTACCAGATGGCCGATCACTGGTGGGGCATGATCGTCGATATCGACAAGTGCATCGGCTGCGGCAACTGCGTGCGCGCCTGTTCCAACGAGAACCATGTGCCGGGCGGCTACTTCCGCACCTGGGTGGAGCGCTACCAAGTCGGAGAAGACCAGCAGCCCCGGGTGGATTCGCCCAACGGCGCCATCGACGGTTTCCCGCCTTCCACCCGCACCGGTGTCAAGAGCTTCTTCGTCCCCAAGCTCTGCAACCAGTGCGCCCATTCGCCCTGCGTGCAGGTTTGCCCCGTGGGCGCCACCTTCGTCAGTCCCGATGGCGTGGTACTGGTGGATGAGACCTACTGCCTGGGCTGCCGCTACTGCGTGCAGGCCTGCCCTTACGGCTGCCGCTACCTGCATCCGGATACGAGAACGGTGGACAAGTGCACGCTCTGCTACCACCGCATCACCCAGGGACTCACCACCGCCTGCTGCGAGAACTGCCCCACGGGCGCGCGCCAGTTGGTGGATTTCAAGAACCCCAAGGACCCCGTCCACGAATTTCTGCGCCACAACAAGGTGCAGATCTTGAAGCCGTACATGGCAACCGGAGCGAAGGTCTACTACAAGGACCTCGACGGCTCGGTGAGATGAGGAGCGAACAATGATACCCGGCGTCGATGGTTTCATGTACCCCAACGAAATCGAGCTGCAATGGGGCCTCCTCATTGTGCTCTACCCCTACATCACCGGCCTGGTGGCCGGCGCATTCATCCTGGCCTCGCTCGAGCGCGTGTTCAAAGTGGAAGCCGTGCGCCCCACCTACCGGCTGGCGCTGCTCACCGCCCTCGCGTTCCTGCTGGTGGCGCCCTTGCCCCTGCAACTCCACCTGGGCCACCCCGAGCGTTCCCTCGAGATGTACCTCACGCCCCACACTTCCTCGGCCATGGCCATGTTCGGCTTTGTTTACCTGTGGTACCTCACGGTGGTCCTGCTGCTCGAAATCTGGCTGGATTACCGCGCCGATATCGTGCGCATGGCGCAATCCACCACGGGGTTCATGCGCCTGGTCTACAAGGCGCTCACTCTGGGCTCGGAGAACGTCAGCCCGGCCGCGCGCCGCATTGACGACAAGGTGGGATACACCGTCACCGTCATCGGCATCCCCTCCGCTTTCCTGCTGCACGGCTATGTCGGCTTCATTTTCGGCTCGATAAAGGCCAACCCCTGGTGGTCCACCCCGCTCATGCCCATTGTCTTTCTGTTTTCGGCCATGACTTCCGGAATCGCCGCGGTGCTGCTGCTGTACATGGGCACTATGAAGGTTAAGAAGATGGCCATCGATATGCGCTGCCTGGACACCATCGGCAAATATCTTTTCTACACCTTCCTGATCGACTTCACGCTCGAGATGCTGGACCTGGTGCACCGCACCTACGAAGCCGACGAATCCTTCCGCAGCCTGGATTTCATGGTGCACACGCGCCTGATGTTCTCGCAGATCATTTTGCAGATCCTCCTGGGAACCCTGGTCCCGCTGGCGCTGCTGGCGGCCAACCAGTTGTGGAAGTTCTCCGAGGCCAAGCGGCGGATTATGTACGTCACGGCGGGCCTTCTCACGATGGTCGGCATCTTCGCCATGCGGTGGAACGTGGTGATCGGCGGCCAGTTGTTCTCGAAAAGTTTTCTGGGATACACCACCTACAAGGTGTCCTTCGCCGCGCGGGAAGGCTTGTTTACGGCCGTGGGGCTGATGATTCTGCCGTTTGTGCTCTTCGTGGTGCTGGTGAAGCTCTTGCCCCCCTGGCCCGAGCGCGAGGCATTGTAGATGCCGGACGATCTCGAACGCGAGGTCCGCGACCTCGCGCGCCGCGTCGCCGCCCTCGAGCAGTTGGTGGGGCATGCTTTAGCTTGCCCAGAGCAGCCCAAGGTGGGGCAGGCGGCGCCGCCTGCCACTCTCCGCCCCCTCCCCGAAACCGCCGCGCTCCTCCCCGTTCTTGGCCGCGCCCTGCTCGGTCTCGCGGGCGCTTACTTGCTTCGCGCCCTCACCGAATCCGGAACGTTCGCACCCAAAGCCGGCGTCGCCATCGGCCTCCTCTACGCCCTCCTCTGGCTGGTGTGGGCCGCGCGCACGCCCGCCGCGCTCCGCATCGAAACCGCGCTGCGCAGCCTGACCTCGGTGCTGGTGCTGGCGCCTTTGCTGTGGGAGGCCACCCTGCGCTTTCACGCCATCTCCACCTGGACGGCCGGCGCCATCCTGCTGCTCTTCACCGTCTTCGGCCTGGCGGTCTCGTGGCGCAAGGACCTGCTCGTCGTGGCGACCATCACCACCCTGGCGGGACTCGGCACCGCCGCCGGCCTGCTGATGGCCACGCGCGACGTCCTGCCCTTCACCTTCGTTTTCCTGGCGACCGCCGCCGCCGTGGAAGCCTCCGCCTGCCTCGGCCACTGGCTGAGCGAGCGCTGGCTGGCCGCCACCACCGCCGATCTCTCCGTCCTGCTGGCCACCTGGCTGGTCACCAACGCGCGCGGCCTGCCTGCGGCCTACGCGCCCATTCCGCACTCGTGGCTGCTGGCTTCCCAGGTGTTGCTGCTGGCTATTTACCTCTCGAGCACCATCATCCGGACGCTGTTGCGCGGCTTCACCTTCACCGCTTTTGAAACCGCGCAGTGCGCGCTGGCTTTTCTGATCGGTGTGGGCGGCGGCCTGCGTCTCTCGAACCAGTCGTCCGCCGCCGGCGCTCTCGCGCTGGCCTGCGCCGCGGCCTGCTACGTGGTGGCGTTCGCGCTGCTCGACCGCGACGGCTCGCACGGCCGCAACTTCTACACCTACTCGACGTTCGGCATTCTACTGGCGCTGGCCGGCAGCCGCATTTTGCTTTCGGGCACCGCCGCGTCCGGCGCGTGGCTGGCGCTGGCGATAAGCTGCATCGGGGCCGGCGGTTTCTTCGGCCGTTTGACGCTCCAGGTGCACGGTGGCGTTTATCTTCTGCTGGCGCTGGCTTCCTCGGGCGCGCTCCAACAGGCCGGGGACTTCCTGCTGGGCGAAGCCACGTGGTCCGGCGAGCAGCCGGCCGCGATTGGCGCGGGCGCGCTGGCGGCCGCAGTCTGCTACCTGCTGGCGGCCCGCCACCGGCGAGCGGAGCGCGGCGCGTGGAGCTTGCAGGCTTTTCGCCTGGTGGTGGCCGGCGCGCTGGTGTGGCTCACGGCTGGAATCGCGGCCGGCGCGCTCACCATCGCGTATCACGCTCTCTACGGCGCGGGCGCCAGCCACGCCTACTGCGCCACTCTGCACACCGGCGTGCTGGTCGGCGCCGCTCTTTTACTGGCCTGGGCCGGATCGCGTTGGAACAGGCTGGAGCTTTCCCGCTTGATCTACCCGGTGATGATCGCCGGCGCGTACCGCTTGGTGGTGGAAGATCTTCACCAGGATCGCAAAGCGGCGCTCTTCCTCTCCCTGCTGCTCTACGGCGCCGCGTTGATCGCGCTGCCGCGCCTGCACCGGTCCGCCGCTATCTCGCCAACCGCCGGATCTTGAGGTTCCGGAACCACGCTTCGGTGTCGTGGTTCTGGAGCGAGATCTGGCAGAACTTGCGCTGGTGCTTCACCAGCAGCTCGTAAACCGGCGAGCCCGCGCTCCAGCGCGCGCCCGTGCCCCGCGCCACCTCCGGCGCATCCAGCCTGCCATCCACCACCTTCACGCCGTTGAGCCAGTGCTCGACATGCTCGCCCCTGGCCACCAGCCGCGAATGGTTCCACTCGCCCACCGGGCGCGTGGCGTCCCGAGACGGCGGAAACATGTCGTAGAGGGCGCCCGCCTGGTGGCTTGGACCAACGCGCCCATCGGGGTTCCGGGCATTGTCCAGCAACTGGTATTCGAACCCGATCACGTATTCCTGCCCGCGCTCCGGCCGCCCCTTGGGCCGGTCCTTCAAGGTCAGGTTCACCAGGTCCTCGAACTTCATTCCCGGGCGGTTGAGCAGAAACACCCGGTCTTGAATCCGGTATTTGACGCCGCTGTTGCCGCCCGGCGAGATCTTCCAGTCGAAATCCAGTTCGAAATCGCTGTAGGTATCTCTGGCAAAAAGATCTTCCACGATCCGCGGATGCGCCACCGCCTTCAGACATCCGTCTTCGATGACGAACGAATCCCCGGGCGGAGATTTCCTGGCGGGATCTTCCCACCCGGCGAACGACTTGCCGTCGAACAGGAGTTGCCAGCCGGCGGCCTTCTCTCTGGCGGTCGATTGACTGTCCGCCGCGCACACGCTGCCGGCAGCCACCACCACGCAGGCCAGCGCGCCCATCCGGATCGCATTCCACATGCCATCATTGTGCCACGCCAGGGTCTCTCGCCGCGCGGCTTGAGTCGCTCCACCCTGCCGGCAAGGTTCCAACTGTAGGGGTTTGCAACAACGAATTTCACCCACTTGGGGGCCGCTTAGGGGAGAGAAAAGCGGCCTCTCACCCAATCTTTGTCCTACTTGTCCAAATAACCAGGCCTTTCGAATGTGGCGCTGAGGTTACAATGGGACATATCTGATATGCAACTGACAAGAGCCGCCGACTATGCGGTCAGGGTGATGATTCACCTGGCGGGGCTACCGCGGGGAACGCGCGCCAGCCGCGGGGAACTGGCCCGGGCGGCCGAATGTCCCGAGCAGTTCCTTTCGAAAGTACTGCAAAGCCTTACCCGCGCCGGGTTGGTGATTTCGCACCGGGGCAACACCGGGGGCTTCGAGCTCCCGGAGGGCAACCGCGGCGCGTCGATCCTGAATGTGGTGCAGGCCATCGAGGGTCCCGTGCGTCTCAACCTCTGTCTCACTTCAGACCAGGCTTGCAGCCGCCAGGAGCGGTGTCCGGCCCATGACGTCTGGGCCGAAGCGCAAGAGGCCATGCTGGGCGTATTGCAGAGCGTCTCCATCGACAACCTGGCAGAGAAACTAGCTGCCCGGAACGGGAACGGCGCGCTTGCCGACGCTCCTTAATTCGGCCCGCCGCGCCTTCCACCATAGCCACGCGGCAGCGAGCGCCACCATCAGGAGCATCACCAGGAGCGTCGCCAGCGCGGTTTGCGGAATCGTCAGCGCGCGCTTGAGCGGCTTCGCCAGGTCCCCGTAAACCAGCATCACGTGCACCCAGTACACCATCAGCGAAGTCTTCCCGAAGCACAGCATCCAGCTCCAACCGGCTCCCATGCAGAACTCCGTCCAGAGGTACGCCCCGGCCATCATCAGCAGCATGATGCCCACGCGGATCAGGATAAGCGCCGGGCTGTCTTTCCAGAAGTCGGACTGGGGGTAGACAGAGTAGGGGATGTTGGAAAAATACTGCGCGGTGAAAACCAGCGCGGATCCGATCAGCACGGACCACTGCATGAGCCGGTCCAGCCGGTCCGCGGCCGTGCGCTTGACGATGGCGCCGGTGGCCAGGCCGAACCCGACGTAGGACGCGCACGGGAAGAACGGGAATCGCGGGCGGCCGGGACCGGGCACGAGGTACTCCTGGATGAGCGCCGGCGTTCCGCCCCAGCGGAGGCTGGTCATGATGGGCGCCGCCGCGGCGATGGCCAACCCCGCCAACACGGCGAAGCGCACGCGTCCCTTGAACTCGAACAGCGCCGCGAAGGAGACCGCCGCTATCCCCACGCCCATGCAGTTCAGGATGTCCACCTTGGTGATCTCGTCCAGGTTGGTATGGGGCAGGCTGGCCACCCAGTTGGTGAAACGGAACAGGAATGCGATGCCCAGGATGTAGGCCGAGCGCCGCAGGGAAATGCGCCAGCGCCGCCACCGGTTCGGCTCGCGGCGCTCGAGGCTCTCCAACTGGAAGGCGAACGTCATGCCCGCCATGAAGAGGAACAACGGCGCGGCCATTCCACCGACGAATTGCGAGAGCACGTAAGGGCCGCCCTCCCGCAGGTCCATCCGCGCGAACGAATTGAATACGTGGCACTGGATCATGATGACCACGGCCAGCCCGCGCATCCAGTCGAGAAAAGGAAATCGCTTCACAAACAATCCGCCGCCGAAACAGGGTAACATGCGGCACGCGAGTTTGTTCCGACTCCAAATGCCTCGATAGCTCGCCATTCCCGGTTCTGCAATGAGACACGGAACGCCCGGTGGCTGGTTTGGCACTCGTTTCCCCCGCTTTCCCCCAATCAGTTGAGCCGGCGGCAGTTTCAGCGGCAACCGTCCCGCGGATTAGTTTCACTATACGAAACAGAACTCGCACGGTCATCCGCGATTGACTCCGGGCGCCTCCAGTGCGATACTAGTCGGCACGCAAAAGGAGGTCTTTCGTCATGCGTCATTTTGTTTTCTGTTTGGCCTTGTTGTCAGCGGCGGCTTTGGCATTCGGCCAAGCCGGCGGCACTGGCACCATCCAAGGCACGGTTACCGACCCATCGGGTGCGGCTGTGCCCGGCGCCTCAGTCACCGCAACCAATGTTGGGACCGGAGTTCGAACCGAGCGCAAAACCACCGAAGCGGGATTTGTGGCGCTCTCGCTGCTTCCGGCCGGCGAGTACACCGTGACGGTCACCGCGGCCGGGTTTCAAACCCTTAGTCAGGAGCATGTGACGGTGGATGCACTGGGGGTCGTGGGTTTGAAGCTGGAACTGCAAATCGGAGCGGCCAACCAATCCGTTACGGTGGAAGCCGCGCCGTCGGTGCTGAAGACAGACGATTCCACGCTTGGCTCCTCCATGCAGAACAATGTCTACGATTCCCTTCCGCTGGCGATGAACGCGGCCGGGTCTCCGCGCGATCCTTCGGCGTTCGCCGGCCTCGCCATAGGCGTCGACAACTACAGCACGCAGGCGGCCGGTCCATCCACCGGTTCCTTCAACGGGGGCCAGACCTATCAGAACGAAGTCTACATCGAGGGTCTCCCGTTGACCAGCGCCGGAACCGAGGCCGACACGCGCAACCTGGCGTTCGGGGTTTCGGTGGAGGCCGTGGAGCAGTTTCAGGTAGAGACGGCCGGCGCCAAGTCCATGTACGAAGGGCAGGGCGTGGAGAATTACGTTCTCAAGTCGGGCGGCAACCAGTTCCACGGCGGCGTCTACGAATACTTCCGGAACACCGATTTCGACGCCCGAGGCTTCTTCGCGGCGGTCTTGCCGGCCGACCATCAGAACGAATTCGGGGCCACCATCAGCGGCCCTGTCCGGAAGAACAAATTGTTCTTTTTCAGTAACTACGATGGATACCGTCTGGTTTCGGCCACGACGCCGGTCGGCTACCAGAGCATACCGACCACGGCCGAGCGGACGGGCGACTTCAGCGCGTTCCCGCAGGTGATTTACGATCCCACCAGCGCGACCGGGACCGCGGCGCGGACACCGTTCCCCAACAACCTCATCCCCACGAGCCGCATCTCCAAGATTTCCCAGTCGTTTGCGTCTTATCTTCCGCCCCCCACCAACGGCAATATCACGAACAATTACCTGGCCATGTTGCCGAGCACGGTGAATAACGATAGCACCACGGATAAGCTGGACTACAACCTGAGCGACAAACACCGGATCTTCGCCCTGTTCTCCACGGGCAAGTATGCCTGGCCGATCGTCGGCAGCCTGACACCGGTCACCACGTCGACGCTGCCCACGCCTTATACGGACGGAAGAAGCGTGATCGAGTACTCGACCGTGGCACAGATTCACGATTCTTACGTGATTACCCCGACGCTCGTCAACCAGGCCAGCCTGTCTTTGAGCCGCATGTGGATCCCTCTGACGGACCCCACCGCCGGCGGCAACTATCCCGGCAAGGCGGGCCTCGCCGGTCTGCCGGCCGGATTCGCCAATGTGGCGTTCCCGGACATCGCCTTTAGCGGCCAAAACGCTCCCGTAAGCTGGCGCCAGACTAACGCCCATGTGTACAACGAAGCGCAGAACACAGTGGACGCGCAGGATAATTTCCTGTGGACCAAAGGAAGGCACAACCTCACGTTCGGTTTCCAGTGGCAGACGCTCCAGGACAACGAGACCTTCGCTTTGAACGCCGCCTTCACGTTCAGCAACAATGAGACGGCCCAGTTTGTCAACGGAGCGCTAAGCGCCACCACTGGTCTCGGGTATGCGAGTTACCTGTTGGGCATGGTGGACAGCAGCACCGTTACGCAAGCTTCGATTAGCGAAACCGGCGGGCGTTACAAGACATACGCCATGTATGCTCAGGACGATTTCAAAGTCAACTCGCGCCTGACCCTGAATCTGGGCCTCCGCTGGAACATCTGGAGTCCGTTCACGGAAGTGGCCAACCGGATGTCCTTCTTCAATCCAAATGTGGCCAACCCGGTCGCGGGGGGCATTCCGGGAGCGTTACAGTTTGCCGGCAACGGTACCGACGGTTGTAATTGCGGAACTCCCGTCCAGCAGCACAACATTAACCCTGGGCCTCGCATCGGGCTCGCCTATCGCGTGGGCGAGAAGACCGTCATCCGGGCGGGCTACAGCATATTCTACGCGCACGCCGGCGGCGTGGGTGGGCGCACCAACGGACGACAGGGGTTGAGCCAGGTTGGCTTTAACGGCAGCAACGCCCAGTCCTCGGTCGCCACCGGGCAGCCGGCGTACGTTTGGGAGAACGGTGTCCCGGGTATCGCGTATCCGCCGCCGTACATCAACCCCAGCTACGGTATTGGCTATATCACCGCCGCGGCTGCGGTGGCGGCCGGGGCGCCGTGGGCCGGCCCCTCCACGGCTGTCGGGATGACTTACGGCGATCCCGCTTTCGGCGGAAAAGCTCCCTATTACGAGGATTGGCACTTCAACATCCAGCACTCCATTACCCAGAACCTGATGTTGAGCTTGGCCTATAGCGCCAGCGCGGGCCACTGGCTGCCTGGAGCCGCCGTCGCTGGACCCATGACCAACCAGATTCCGGTGACGTATCTTCCGCTGCAAGGGACCCTGAGTTCAACCCTGAGTGCGACCTCTCTGGCACAGGTTCAGGCCATGTTCCCCAGTTTCAAAACACCGTTCACGAACTTCACGGGAACCGTGGCTCAGGCATTGAAGCCCTTCCCGCAATATGGCGGCATCTCCGATCCCTGGCTGGATGTTGGAAATTCGACGTATAACTCGCTCCAGATCTCGCTCAACCAGCGGCTATCGCACGGGTTGACGTTCATGTTCAACTACGCCTACAGCAAGGAACTGGACGATTTGGCCGGGGTTCGCGATCCGAACAGAGACTTCCTGGAGAAAGGACCGGGCGCCATCGATCACCCGACCGTGGTTAGCGCCACAGTGGTCTATCGGTTGCCATTTGGCACCGGCAAGCTGAAGAGCGATGTCAAGCCGCTGGACTTCTTGATCAGCCACTGGCAGTTCTCGGGAATCTTCACGTACCAGGGTGGAGCGCCCTTGTCGATCACCGGCACCTGCACGGGCGGCGGCATTATCGACGCCTCCTGCTATCCGAATTATGCGTCGGGCTTTTCGGGGAGCGTGTGGCAGAATGGCACGCCGGGGACCGGGAATATCACCACGACGTCCTACCTGAATAAGGCGGCTTTTGTGGACCCGGCGGCTTACACGGTCGGCAACATTCCGCGCACGGCACCGTACGGGTTGTTTGCGCCGCACAACGCGGATGTGGATGTCACGGTGCGCCGGGAGTTCATTATCCGCGAGCACGTCAAACTGGCATTCCAGGCGGACGCGTTCAACGTGAACAACGCGGTTCATTTCGCGGCTCCGGGATTGGGTATCGATTCCGCCACGTTTGGCATCTTCACCGCGATGGCCAATTCGCCGCGCAAGCTGCAGTTCAGCGCCAGAGTTACGTTCTGATTCGTGGCGCAGCCTCTCAGGCTGCCGGGCCCAGAGGGCGCCCCCCACTCTTGGGGACGCACGGTTGGCGGCTCACAAAACGTCTCCGCAAGAGGGGGGAGACGGCAGACTGAGAGGCTGCGCCACGCGAGATTCGCAATGCGAAACGTGGAGTCCCCGGGCGGTCGCTGGCGAAGGAACTGCCTGGCTCACATAATCGCATCAAAACAAATCACTATCGGCGCCACAGTGCATCGGATGGCGTTTCACAGCTTATAACCTCTTTAAATCTGAAAAAGGCGCTTGCATGTTTTCGTCCGTTGCAGGAAAATATCCCCACGGGGCTTTTGGAACCGTAATGGAGGTTGAATGCTACGTTTGCGTCTCGTGCAGAATCGCGCCTTGTTGATAGGCGTCGCACTGCTACTCTCGATTTCCACGGTCTGCCCGGCGCAGGAATCGCGCGGCAGCATCACGGGCAAGGTCGTTGACCCGCAGAACGCGGTGGTGCCTGGCGCGACGGTCGAGGTCACCAATACCGCGACCAACGTTACCGGTAAGGCCACCACCAATCAAACAGGATATTTCGAGGTCGATTTCCTGGTCGTGGGGACATACTCCGTCTCGGTAGAGTCGTCCGGATTCAAGAAGCTGGTGCGCACCGGCATCACCCTGGACACCGGCGACCGTCTGGCTCTCGACCTGCAACTCGAGATCGGGCAATCTACCCAATCTGTCGAAGTCGTGGCAGACGCACCTTTGCTGGATACGGCCACCTCCGCCCAAGGCCGCGTCCTCAACACCCGCGACATCGGCCAGTTGCCCTACACCACCATGAATCCGTTCGCCTTGCAAGCCATGGCCGCGGGCATGATCTTCACCGGCGCCGAGACGCCCGATAACAATCGGGCCTTGGATCACGCCGCCACCGCCAGTTACGCCTCCGGCGGCCTGGGCGCCTCCCTCAACGAGTTTCTCCTGGATGGCAACCCCGTGACTGGGACCAACGGCGGACGCGCCGGCTTTGTGCCCAACGCCGAAGCCGTCGACGAGGTGCGCATTGAGACCGATCCGTATGATGCCTCCCTGGGCCACGCCGTCGGCGTTTTTATCAGCGCCACCGTCAAATCCGGCACCAACTCGCTGCACGGCGCCGGCTACTGGCAGTTCCAGCAGTTCCGCTGGAACGCCACCCCGGACTTCACTCGATTGAACTATCAGGCCGGTCTGGCCAATGGCTCGATCGCCCCCGGCACACCGGAGCAGGCCTCGGGCCGAGTCACCCAGCCGGGCTTCGGCGTCGGCGGACCAGTCTGGATTCCCAAGATCATCAACGGCAAAAACAGGCTCTTCTTCTACATCGCTTACAGCAAGCTGGTCAGTATCGCTCCTCCCAACAGCACGCCTATCTATACCGTGCCCACGGTTCCGCAGCGGTCGGGCGACTTCTCGGCATTGCTGGTGGGCACCACCAATCCGTCGCAGTACATCATTTACGACCCGCGGACGGCGGCGACGGTGAGCGGCCACGTGACGCGCACGCCGTTCCCCAACAACATCCTTCCGGCGTCGATACAGACCAGCCCGATCGCCAAGTTCTACTCCCAGCTTTACCCGCTGCCCAACAACCCGACCCAGATGGCGGCGGACGGCACCAACAACTTCTACGACGGAGGCCAGCCGGACAACGACTGGTTCCCGGATTTCATCAACCGCTACGACTACAACATCAACCAGCGGCAACATCTCAGCGGTAAGTGGTATTTCAATTCCCGGCTCTCCGATCAGTACGACTGGGCGCACGGCACACCCCTGAAGGGCGTCGAATCGAACGGCTTGTACCGGCCCACCCGCGGCGGCAGCCTCGATTACCTGTTTACCCTCAACGCCAACAACGTGCTGGACATCCCGTTCAGTATCACTCAGTATGCCGAAGGCGACAAGAAGCCGATCGTCCTCAACTACACCGCGGCGTCCGTCGGGCTGCCCAGCTACATCGACCAGAAGGCCGCTGCCCAGGACTGTCTGCCCTGGATCAATATCGCCGGCGTGGCCAACGCGGCTTCCACCAGTTTCGTGGGAGCCCAGGGACTGAACCAGCGCGGCACCACCGAACAGTTGGCCGCCAAGATGACCACCGTAAAGGGCAGAAACACCTTCAAGTATGGCTATGAGGAACGGCGTTATCACTATGGCTCGGTCAACCCGCTGGGCAACGCCACGGGATATTACCAGTTCACCAATACCTACGACCGGCAGGCGGATAATACCACCACTGCTTCCTCGACCGGACTGCCCTACGCCTCGTTCCTGATGGGCCTGCCGAGTTCTATCGGCCTGGACACCAACGACACCGGTTACTGGACCACACGCTACCATACGGCGTACATCCAGGACGATTTCCGGCTCACCTCCCGCTTGCGCATCGGATTCGGCGTCCGGTTCGAGCGCGAAGGCGGCATTACCGAACGGTTCAACCGCGGAGTAGAGGGAATGTACGATTTCGGCGCGGTGCCGCCGTACGCCACGGCCGTGCAGAACGCCTATTCCACTTTGCTCTCGAGTCCGGCCAATGCCTCCAACGCCGCCGTCCAGATGCTGCAGCAGGGCATGCTGGCCAGCGCCTTCCAGGTGATCGGCGGCATCAGCTATCTGGGCCAGAAGTATAGCAACTGGACTCAGGGCACCAACCGCTTCCTGCCGAACGTCAGCCTGGTGTACCAGATCAACAGCAAGACCGTGCTCCGCGCCGGCACCGGCTGGCATTCCGATACCTTCAATTCCATGAACAGCCGTCCCGGGCAGAACGGCTACAGCCAGGCCACCAACACCATCCTCACCAACGACAACGGCCTGACCTACTGCTGCGCCGCCAACAACAGCTCCATGGCGGCCTCCGCCCTGGGATCGGCCAACCCCATGATGAACCCCTTCCCGGTGCTGGCCAGCGGTTCGCGCTGGGTGCTGCCGGCCGGCAATTCGCTGGGCGCCGGCCAACTGGACGGCCAGGGCTTCACCTACTACCCGCGCGACTACTCGCCCACCTGGGAGCAGCGCTACTCGATCGGCATCCAGCGCGAGTTGCACGGCAACCACCGCATAGAGGCTTCCTACAACGGCGGGTACGCAAACCTGCCCATGACCAAGAACCTCAGCCCCCTGCCCGCGAAGTACTGGAATTTCTCGGACAGCTACAGCGCCACGGTGGATAACAACATGAAGGCCACGGTGGCCAATCCATTCCTGGCCGCGCTGCCCGCCATACAGTCTTCCAACTCGGCGCTGTACAACTACCTCAGCAATGTCGGCATGTTCACCGGAACCACCTTACAGGTGCAGCAACTGCTGCGCGCCTATCCCAACGCCGGATTCGGATTGAGCGAAAACGGCGGTTTTCGCGCCAAGGACGTCGATAACGAAGTGCGCGTGATTTACCAGAAGCGGTGGTCCCACGGCTTCCAGTCCCAGGTGCAGTACGCGCACATGTGGGGCCGCCAGCAGTGGCTGCCGAACCAGTTCGATCCGGAGCCGGCGTGGCAGTTGAACTCCAACATCCGCCCCAATCGGCTGGTATGGAGCAATGTAGTGGAACTGCCTTTCGGCAAGAACCACCAATGGCTGCGCCAAGGACCGCTGGCCTATGTGGTGGGCGGATGGTCGATCAACTGGGTCTACACGTATCAGACCGGCCCGCTGATTTCCATGGGCAATCTGTTCTACTACGGCAGCGTGGACCAAGTGGTCAGCGCTCTGAACCACGACACCATCCACAATCAGAACATTCACTTGTGGTATGACCCGGCCGCGGTCTGGACCCAGTCCGCCGCGCCGCCCTCCACCTTCGTGGGCTTTGAGGGCCGTTCCGCCGTGCAGCCCGGCACCTACCAGGCGCGCGTGTTCCCGCAGTACATCAACGACCTGCGGTCCGACGGCATTCGGGACTGGGATGCCAAGCTCCTGCGCCGGTTCCAGATTCACGAGAGCGTCGCGTTCATCGTCTCGTGCGACTTTCTGAACTTGACCAACCACACGCAGTTCAGTGCGCCGAACATGACCGTGACCAGCTCCGCTTTCGGGGCGCTCACGGGGCAGAGCAACGCGGGGCGCATCCTGCAGTTCGCCACGCGCTTCCAGTTCTGAGGCGTTGGAGATCGTCCGGCGGCGGCCCGCAACCGCGGACCGCCGCCGGATGGCTCATTTCCCCGGCGGAAATCCCCATGAGTAAACCTATCGCCAGTCGAAGTCAGTTGATCGTCTTATCTCTTTTCACGCTCCTGTTTAGCGCCAGCGCGGTCCGCGCGGAGGTCAAGCCCGCGCCGTTGTTCAGCGACCACGTGGTCCTGCAGAGCGGCATGCCGGTGCCCATCTGGGGAACCGCCAGCGCCGGCGAGAAAGTGACCGTTACGCTGAATGGCCAGAAACAAACCGCCACCACCGGCGCCGACGGCAAATGGATGGTCCGGCTGACGGACCTCAAAGCCGGTGGTCCTTATGAGATGACCATCGCGGGCAGCAACACGATCACCGTAAAGGACGTTTTGGTGGGGGAAGTGTGGCTCGGCTCGGGCCAATCCAACATGCAATTCACGGTGTCGAAGAAGCGCGCTGGTTATGCGGGCCTCATCAACGAGGAACAGGAGATCGCCGCCGCCAATTACCCGAAACTCCGCATGTTCACGGGGAAGCCGGCCACGGCCTATGACCCGCAGCCGGTCACAGACGGGGAGTGGCAGGTGTGCAGCCCGGAAACCGTGCCGGGCTTCTCCGCGGTGGGGTATCTTTTCGGGCGCAACCTGCAAAAGGAGCTGGATGTCCCGGTGGGCATGCTGATTCTGGCGTACGGCGCCAGCACGGCGGAGTCCTGGATTCCGCGCGAGGCGATGGCCGCCGATCCGCTGCTGAAGCCGATGCTGGACAAGTTCGACGCGGCGGTTCAGTTCTTCAAGGCCAATCCGCAGGCGCCGGCGGACCAGGCGCCCAAGCCCCCGCAGACCATCAATGCCCGGCCGGGCCAGGCCGGGCAGCAGCGGGACCCGGTGCGGGACCAGCACCAGCCCACGGTTCTGTTCAACGGCATGATCCATCCCGCTATTCCCTACGCGATCCGCGGCGCCATCTGGTACCAGGGCGAATCCATCGTCGGCGGAAGTAACGGCATCACGCTTTATCCCCACGTCATGGACACGATGGTGAAGACCTGGCGCAAACTCTGGGGAGAAGGCGATTTTCCGTTTTACGCCGTGCAACTCCCGGCGTTGCAGAACATCAGCAACAATCCGCGTGTGCGTGAAGGACAGGCCGCCATCGCCTCGCTGCCGAACGCGGGGTTGGCCGTCACTATCGACATCGGAGATCCCAAAGACGTGCATCCACACGACAAGGAACCTTTGGGCGACCGCCTGATGCGCATCGCGCTGGCCAACGTCTACCACCGGAACATCGAGTACTCGGGCCCGGTGTATGAATCGATGGCCATCGAGGGCACTACGATACGGGTGAAGTTCTCGCATCTCGGCGGCGGCCTGGTAGCGAAGGACGGGCCTCTCAAGTGGTTCCAGATATCCGGCGCCGACCGGCAATTCGTGGACGCCGAGGCCAAGATCGACGGCGACAGCGTGGTCGTCAGCCGGCAGGACGTGACGATGCCGGAGGCCGTGCGTTACGCCTGGGTCAACTACCCGGATGGGTGCAATCTGTACAACGCGGCGGGTTTGCCTGCGGCGCCGTTCCGCACGGATCAGTGGTAGCGCCGGCGGTCGATTCTTGCCGCCGGTGGGTTGAGGCCCGTCCGAAGAACACCGGCGGCAAGACCGCCGGCGCTACGTGGAGCGGACTACGAAGTACGGCTGGTTCGACAGGTTGGCGGCGAATCCCGGAAACAGGCAGGCTTGGTCCGGTGCGGTCTTTAGCTCGAAATAATACTGAAGCGGATAGAGCGACTGCGTGTAGTTGGCCGGAATGACGGCCCGATAGCGGTTATCGTGCGCCTGCATCTCCACGGATTCGAAGCGCTCGGCCTGGTTCACGTGCCGGTAGTACATTCGGGCGGAAACCAGCTTGGGTCCTTTTTCCAGCGCGAATTCGAGCTCCAGCGGCTGGCCCGGATGGAATCCGGCCGGTGGCCGGTGGCGGCAGGGGACCGAGGGACGCCGTGGGCGGCCCAATCCCTCCGCAACGGCCTTGCTCACACGCTCCGGCGGCGCGCCGGCGGCCCTGGCCTCGTCGAGCCGCTTGGCCATGTCGCCGATGTCGTCGTCGAATGCCGGCAGGCGGTCCAGCCAATGACCCCGTAGAGAGGGCCGGTCGCCGACCGTCACATCGGGAAGATAAACGCCTTTGCCGCGTTCCGCAAGTTGGGCCCAGACGGCCCGGGCATGGCGATAGGCTTTGAGCGCTTCTTCGAGCGCCGCGCGGTCGCCGGTGCGGTCGTAGATGGCATACAAGACCGCGCTGCGGAATTTGCCGGCGAAAAAGCGGCCCAAGCCGATCTGCAGGGCCACGTCGACGGACATCCGCCGGAATTCAGCGCCGCTCTTGTTGGAAGCGCGCGCTTCCGCTTGCTCCAAATTCTTGGCGGAGGCGTCGGCGAGATCTTCCAGCCACTGCGCCACCTCGATGGGCGAATACTTGCCGCTGCGCTCCACCGCAAGCAATTCAGCCGCGAAATCGTTGATCCGCGAAAACAGTTGCGGGTCGAGGGGGCTGACGTTGCCGAACACCCTGGGGGCGGGCGTGTCGGTGTAGGGATGGCGCCGGGCTGGGTCGACAATCGGCTGGTTGAGGTACATCTCCGGCCAGTAGGTGGCATTGGCCGCCGAGGGCAGATGCGCGGTGGTGACGATTCGCAGAATGCGGCCGGCGCTGGCCAGCGCCCCTTCGGTGGCCGCCTCGGCGCCTGGAAAGCGCGCTCGCAAATAACGGCGCCAGACGTCCGGGTCGGAGTCGGGATTGTAGAGCAGGCGCCCCATGACGCGGTAAGTGTACTCGAATTTCTCCCAATCCCAACGCGGGCGGAGAGAGGCGTCGGCATAAGCGCACCGGTCGCCGGCGATACCCGTACCCTTCCGGCCTTTGAAAGAGAGCGACTCCATGATCTCCGCGCCATTGCTGCCGCAGAAACCGAAGGCGCGGGCGTCGGCGGCGGCCGTGAGTGGATCGCCCCACAACAGAAGACGCTGCGATCCCGGAAAGACGCGATGGATGACGCCATAGCGGCGGTCTTCGCGCAACATATCGCCGTAACCGTAGCGGAGGAAGCTGCGCTCGCCATTGCTGAGCGCGAACAGGCCCTGGCCGCCGCGGCCCTGGCGCGGCATCTCCTGCTCGCGAATGTCGGCCTGGTGGTAAGGCATGCCGCGGTGCTCCGCCCAGTACTTGGGTGAGAGCTTCACGGGCATACGGGTGGCCAGCGCCAGGTCGATGGTGGTCTGGTCGATGCCCTTGGGGTGCAGATCGAGCTCGATCCGGCGCCCGCTGCGCACCACGCCGTCGAAAACGGTTTTCCAAAACTCGTAACTCCCCTCGGCGACGCCGCTCTCGCCATGGGTGCGAAAGGTGAGGCCGCCGATGGCGGGGCAGGCCTTGAGCACCGCTGTCAGCGCGTCGCGGCAATAGGGCGCATGGTTGGCGGCGTTCAATCCCTCGGTGGGGTAATTCGGGTGAGGGCTGTTGGGCCACTCGTAGGCGTGCGTCCAGAGGCCCAACTGGAATTCGAGGCCGCGCGCGGCGGCCTGGTCGCCGATGAATCGCAGCATTTCGAGATTGCGGTCGCGTTCCGCATCCGGCAAGCCCACGGCCCGGACATTGTAACCCGGGACGGAAACCAGGAACGGATAGGCGAAAAATAGATAGGATTCTGTGACGGTCTGACCACCGTCATAACCCAGCCCCAGCGTGAGGCTGAAGCGGTTGAACCGCTGCGCGGCCAGCATGGTGAGATAGCCCGGCCAGAACTCGCGGCCGTGGAACCAGGGCTTGTCTTCCACGTCGCTACAGAACAGGCGGGCGATGCTGCGGGTGGCGTTTGCCGGCCGCTCGACGACCGGCTTAGGGATGCTGAGCGCGGCCATGGGGTCGGAAGAGAATTGCACCCGGTCGGCAAGTTCGAGGAGGGCGTAGACCAATCCCCGGGAATCGCGACCGGCCGCCAGCAGGACGGATCGGCTGGCGGTCTTGCCGGCGAGCAATCCGAGGGCTTCGGGAACCGTCGGTATGCTGGCGCCGGCGTTCTTGAGGATGGCCTCGGCCAGGGGAGAAGCGGCGCCCGCGGCGACCACGCACAAATCGCCGGCCGGCGCCTGGGCCAGGCGGTCCCGCAGGCGGACGGCCACGCCGCGCGCGGCCAGAGATTGCTGCAACTGCGCCACGGCCCAGCGCGACGGCGCCGCGCCGGCCACCGGGTCGTCGGGATTCATCATCAGGGAAACGTCCCGGTTGGCGCCCTTGGCACCGCGACTCAGGGCGGCGGCCGAGCCTGCGCCGGCGAGAAAGTTCCGGCGGGTGAAACCAGTGGAGTCCATGGACCTAATTGTAGCGGGGCAAACTGAGGTGATGGACGGGTCGTTCTGTGTCGCGGAACACGGGATCGCCCTCGCGGCTGGCACCGCCACGGGCTGGAGGCTGAAAGCGCCCGAAACCCGCTGAAAACAAAGGGGCTTGATCCCTGAGTCGGACTCCCCGGCGTTTTGCGCTTCAAACTGCCCTCAGTCGTAACGAAAGACCTTGCGAAGACCTGCGCAATGCCGCTACTCTTTGACATCGGGAAGATCAACGCCAAGCGTACGAGGTGAAGGCTGTGGAAGCGAATGCCGTTAATCCCGTAATGGGAATTCTGATTTTCATGTTGGGCGGTCTGGCCGGGGCTGTGTTCTATCTGCCTTTCAAGAAGGTCAAGAACTGGGCATGGGAAAGCTACTGGCTGATCTACGCGGTATTTGGCCTGTTGCTGGTGCCTTGGATTCTCGCGCTGGCGACTTCCCCGAATGTATTGCCGGTCCTCAGGTCCGCGCCTGGTGATGAGATGATCTACTGCCTGGTGTGCGGCGCCATATGGGGGCTCGGCGGGCTGACTTGGGGATTGATGATCCGCTACCTTGGGGTCGGTTTGGGACTGGCCATGGGGGCCGGGCTGACCTCGGCGGCGGGTACGTTGATACCCCCCATGCTCAAGGGGAAAGAAGCCGTCGCCAACATGTTCGGGACATCCGCCGGTCTGGTCTCGGTGGCCGCCGCCCTGGTGTCGGTGGCCGGTATTGTCCTGGTCGGCATGGCGGGCATGTCCAAGGAAAACGAGTTGCCGGAGGAGGAGAAGAAGAAGGCTGTCGCGGAATTCAATTTCAAGAAGGGGATCACGGTGGCGATCTTCTCCGGGCTGATGAGCTCAGCCATGAGCTTTGGCCTGCAAGGCGGTTCGGGAATTCAGAAACTAGCGTTAACCATGGCGCCTTCCACCTCCGCGACCTGGGCTGGAATGCCGGTTCTGGTGGTTGTGCTGATGGGCGGGTTCATCGTGAATGCAGGCTGGTGCATAGTCTTGAACGTCAAGAACCGGACCGCGGGCGATTACTTCGCGAAAAGCGTTCCCGTGGTTCCGAACCTGGTGTTTGCCGGCGCGGCGGGCGCCATCTGGTGTTCCCAGTTCATCTGCTTCAAGACGGGCGAGCCGCAAATGGGGCCGACGTCTTACATCGGCTGGGCGGTTCTGATGGCCAGCATGATTCTTTTCAGCCAGGTATTGGGACTCATGCTGGGAGAGTGGAAGGGCACGAGTAAGAAGACGATGGTGCTTCTCGCCGCCGGGCTGGTGCTGTTGATCGTCTCGGCGGTGGTCGCGGGTTACGGCGGGTATCTCGGACAGAAAGCCGTGTAGTGCGCCGGCGCAACAGCCGCGCGCGCAACACAGGAACGGGAGAAAGTAATGAACGAAAACAAACTCACACAAACGTACCAGACGGCGAAAGAGCAATATGCAAGCCTGGGAGTGGATGCGGATGCCGCCATGAAGGCGCTCGAAGCGATTCCCATCTCCCTGCATTGCTGGCAGGGAGACGATGTGGGCGGTTTCGAGACCGCGGGCGCTGTACTGTCGGGCGGCGGCATTCAGGCAACCGGCAACTATCCGGGCAAGGCGCGGACGATCGCCGAGCTTCGCGGCGATATCGAGAAGGCGCTCAGCCTGATTCCCGGGAGCCACCGGCTGAACCTGCACGCGAGTTATCTGGACAACGGCGGCAAGTTCGTGGATCGCGACGAGATCGAGCCCGCCCATTTCCAGAGTTGGATCGACTGGGCCAAGCGCAATCACCTGGGAATGGACTTCAATCCCACGTATTTTTCCCATGCCAAGGCGGCCGATGGCTTTACCCTGGCCCACGCGGATAAAGGCATCCGCGATTTCTGGATTCAACATGGCATCTTGTGCCGTAAGATTGGCGCCGAGATGGGGAGACAGCTTGGCACGCCCACCGTGACCAACGTCTGGATTCCGGATGGATACAAGGACATTCCGGTGGATCGCACGGGGCCTCGAGAGCGCCTGACGGATTCCCTGGACAAGATGTTCGCGGAAGCCATCGATCCGAAGATTCACCTGGATGCGGTGGAAGCCAAGCTCTTCGGCATCGGCGCCGAAAGCTACACGGTTGGTTCACATGAATTCTATTTGGCCTATGCGGTGTCCCGCCAAAAACTGCTGACCCTGGACGCCGGGCACTTCCATCCGACGGAAGTCATTTCGGAAAAGATCTCCACCGTACTCATGTTCTGCCCCGGGCTTCTGCTGCACGTCAGCCGTCCGGTCCGTTGGGACAGCGACCACGTCGTGCTTCTGGACGACGAGCTTCAGAACATCGCGAAAGAGCTGGTCCGCAGCGGCAGATTGCACGACAAGATCCACGTGGGCCTGGACTACTTCGATGCCAGTATCAATCGCGTTGCGGCCTGGGTGATCGGCGCGCGAAACATGGTCAAGGCGCTGTTGATCGCATTGCTGGAACCCACGGATACGCTCAAGCGGGCCGAACTGGACGGGGACTTCACACGCCGGCTGGTGATGCTCGAGGAGCAGAAGAGCCTGCCATGGACGGCCGTCTGGGATTACTACTGCGCGAAAAAAGGCGTGCCTGTCGGCGGGGCCTGGTTGGATGAAGTCAGGTCGTACGAAAAGCAGGTATTGTCCAAACGCTGAGACAAGCGGCGCCGCTCGAGCGGCGCGCCTTGCGGCGGATTTGAGGAGATGGAGCGAGAGGCCGAATTCGAACCCGCGACGTCCAGCTTGGGAAAACGCTCGTACTTCGTTTCCTGAAGCGTACCGAGTTTCCTGACGCGTCCTGAAGTGTACGCCGTCTCCCCAGTTTCCGCAAAACGGCCGCGAATGGAGTCACAACGGAGTCACAACCCGCCACATTCCAGAGCCTTGCGCAAGTAAGTGCAGCGACTATTCTGCCGGCTAAGCGATCAGGCTTCGAAACAGGTTCCTATTGCCGTTGAAGTTCCAATCAGAGTGGGAGACCCAAAGGGAACTCCCAACAACCACCAACTTCCCAAGTTTCGGACCGGTCTGAATCGTGCCAGCGGCTCCCAGCGCAAATGGTCCTTTCCTGTCATTCTTGGGATCAAGGTGGATTTGCAGTCTTAAACCCTTGGTCGCAACGGCGCTGCCACGGGCAAAGAACAAGGTCTCCACTGTAGCCGCGCTGGTGCTGCCGACGTCGAGACTGCGGGCCAATGGCAATGCTGTCCATACGTCGTTGCCCTCAAGTCCGCCTGTTCTGCCTGCGAACTCACCAACCGCTTTGTGCGAACCGAAATTGCCAACCAGAGAGACCTCCAGCCCAAAGCCAAAGAGATTGCCAAGGCCGCTGGTCTCCAGTACTAAAATTAAATCGCCGACATTGCGTTCAAATTAGTAAAAGGCGATTTGAGCCCCAAGAGCAGCTCTCAATCGGGATTAGTTCTCCTGTCGAGAGTTCAATCAAAGACACTAGCCCGGCTTTGTCCACCGCCACTGTCTTAAATTGAATCGTTATTTCTGCACTGTGATGAGCGTGCTTGAGGGCGACTGCGCACCTGAGACCGTTGCGATCACGGAGTAGTCCCCGTTAGCCAACGACGTGGGTATCTGGATACCCACCTGATACAGCCCGGCGTACCCAGGCGACAGGGCAGTTCCGTACACGGTGGCTCGCACGCCGCCTACGGTGATGGTCACCGGGTTAGCTGTGTAGTAGGTCGTGCCGGCGGGCACTTCGACGCCCGTCGGTGCGGCCGGAGTCGTCGGACCGAAACCGGTTCCCCAGAGAATAATAATGTCACCGGGTTTGGCCGGCACGGTCGCCAGACCGGAGAAAGTGCCGTTCTTCACGGCGAGGCTGAAATCCTGCCTGGTAGCGACCGCGTAGCTACCCCACTGGAAGAAGGCCGGCTGGAACATCTGAGCGACAGCCGTAAACAGCGAGCTGGTTCCGCTCGAATTGGTTACCGTCACCGACACTGTTCCCGGTCCCACGTTGGGAGCCACCGCATTAATCTGTATAGGGCTGATATAGGCAATATAGGCCGGCTGTCCGCCGACGCTGACGCCGACACCATCCAATGACGTGGGCAGCTTGCCACCGACGATCGCGTTACCCCAATTATCCGTCTTCGACGAGAGGTTGGTTCCGAGAATGCTGATCCAGGAGTTCGGGACGATTCCCGCCTGAAAGCTGGCACCATTGGCGACTCCGCCGATGGAGACTTGTGGGGCCAAAGCCGTGGTAATCGTGAACTGTCGCGAGGCAAATTGCCGCCCCGGGGCTGGCGTGCCTCCGCCCTGACATCCCCACAAATAGAAAACATAGCCGCTGGTCGACAAATGTGCTGGCTTCCTGCCTAAGGTCATGAGTGTCGGATACCACCCCTGATACGATTCGCAGTCGCCCGAGAAATCGAACTCGCTCCACGATCCCGTGATCTCCTTCGGCGCCGACCATTGCGAAGGATCTGACAGGTCGTAGCTGGTCGAGTAAAACCACGCCGCGCCCTGGTTTCCCGCCCCGCCTTTGCCCAGCGCGGGATCGTTGCCGGAAATGCAGACGAACGTCAGCAGATACTGCTGCGTGTCCTCGACGTAGCTGATGGACGCGCCGAATTGGCTCTGTGCCGGCGCCTCGCAGCTCTCAAACGCGCCCGCCGGAATTACCGATGGCTCCGCTCCGCCGATCCCCGGCGCGTTGAATCCCCGTCCGTCCCACTTCTGGAAACTCAGCGGCGCGCTGCCGCCGTTCAACTGAGCCCGCCCCTCTCTAACGTCGCCGAAGGTCGCATACACATATGGAGCCGAAGCACCGCTCACATCGTCGACAAACCCTGCGATCTCCTGCTCGCCGAACTTGCCCGTGAGTTGTTTCCCCGCGGCCATCAGCGAAGCCAAGGACGTGGTCGGCGTGATCACCACGTAACGGCCGTAATTGGCCGGAGGCGTGGAAGTGCAGTTGTTCCCCACGCACACGTTTTTGCCGGTAGCCCCCATGGGCGCATTCGGCGCTTGTGTCGGGTTTGTATCCGGAAGCGGAACGAAATCAAAGGTGGGTGTGCCGCGATACGTGGGCCAACTCTTGCCGTAATCGGTCGATGTCGCGACCGCCAGCGAAATGTAGTCGCTCACGGTGTCGGGAACAGGCCCGCCCGTGGTACCGATGCAGGCATTCGTCCCCTCGTAAATCATCAGCAGCGAAGCCGGGGCGCCCGTGGGATCGATCATCACGGACCCCGCGGACGCGTAGTGCTGGTCGAACGTCTGGTCCTGATGAGCGGGATTCCCGTCGGGCACCGTGGGGCAGACTCCCCCTTTCATCGCCGTGTTGAAAACCTGCCCGAAGCCGCTCGGATAAGCGCCGTACCCGTCCGCTTTCGGAATGTCGACCACCCATTGCCCGTTCTTCCCGGGTCCCGCACCGCCAGAAAGCACCGTCACCCCAATACCCGGGTTGCCGGCAGTGGCGGTTGAGAGGAAGAACAGGTAATCCTGATTCGTCCCGAGAGTCCCTGGCGCGAAAACGGAAGAGTGCTCATCGGGAGTCGGCCCGAACCCGGCGGTTCTGTTGATTGAGTTTCCGTTCGTGCCCAGCACAAGTTGTTGCGTGTCGAAACTCCCGCTTGGACACGATGCCTGTCCAGCGCCTCCCGTCGGACTGCAAACAGAAATCGATTGAATCTCCAGACGCGGCGTCCCCTGCGCCTTTAACGCGGCGCCTCGCCAAGCGGTGACTCCCACCACGATCCCAACGGCAGCAACGGCGATAGTCTTCCCAAGAGTTCGCATCCTTCCTCCTTCGAAAAAAGCGGCGTGTGTCCTTTTTCGCTGACCATCTGTTATCCGGAATCTCTATTTAGGGCAATTATATACTTGACAAAATAGCCGATATCGGCTATGCTTGAAGTATGGAACAGGAACCCACCACCCTTCAAGAAGCTATCATGTACTTCTCGAAACCCGAAAATTGCCGTGACTACCTCGTTGCACGCCGCTGGCCTAATGGCGTGGCCTGCCCGCGTTGCGGCTCCAAGGACGTGCTATTCCTGGAGAAGTACAACCGCTGGCACTGCCGGGCAAAGCATGAGGCTCCGCAGTTCACCCTGAAGACCGGGACCATCATGGAGGATTCTCCCATTGGCCTAGACAAGTGGCTGATGGCCATGTGGCAGATCGTGAACTCCAAGAACGGTATCAGCAGTTGCGAAGTGGCGCGAGCTATCGGTGTGACCCAGAAAACCGCGTGGTTTCTGGACCATCGGATTCGGTTTATGTTGAGCATGGGGCCTGGCAACAAGCTTTCTGGCCAGATCGAAGCGGATGAAACCTTCATCGGCGGCAAGGCACGGAACATGCACACCGAGAAGCGGGCGCGGCGCATTACCGGCACGGGCGGCAAGGACAAGGTGGCAGTCCTGGGAATCCTTGAGCGCGGCAGCAAGAGCATGGGCGGCCAGATCCGTGCGAAGGTTGTAGGCAACGTCAGAAAGGGAACCTTGCAGGCGGAAGTCCGCGAGCACGTCCTAGCCGGTTCCGCGCTTTTCACCGATGCGCTGAAATCCTATGAGGGGCTTGACGAATTCCAGCATGAAGTGATCGACCACGCGGCGGAGTACGTTCGCGGCGAGGTCCATACCAACAATCTGGAGAATTTCTGGAGTCTTCTGAAGCGGGGCATCCGGGGCACATACATTTCAGTTGAGCCGTTCCACCTTTTCCGCTACCTAGACGAGCAGGCGTTCCGCTACAACAACCGCGTGGCTTTCGAGGACAAAGACCGCTTCGACTTGGCCGTCCGCCAGATTGTCGGCAAGCGGCTCACGTATGACCAACTTACCGGCAGGGCCGCTGACCTGGAGAATCCCCCCGAACCGTTCTAAGAGACAAAACAGGGGAAAACGGAGATGCTAGTAACCCTTACGCCCTTTGGGCGGCAATTTCCAGCCATAGAAACCTGGGTGCTCTTCTAGTTCAGCGCGCCCGTAAAGTTGACTATGAGTGCTCATGACTGCCAACAGTGCAGCATTGCTCTGCCAGATATCGAAGTCCATCTCATCGTCCCGACAGACTCTTGAGTGATATCGGTTCATGCTCCAAGCAAGTAAGTCCGCGCCCTGGACCGGTATCAGTTGTTGCATATCGACAGGAGCAATGACGGCGATATTGTTCGCCCAATGCAACTGCTTACGTTTATTCCGACTCCATATGCTCTCTAGAAAGCGGATGAACTCTTCATCCTTATCAAAGAACATCTCGGCATGGCCATCGAAAAAGTGTGGATGCTCCAATACGTGAGCCATGCAATAATCAACGCAGATAGCTGGGGCAGGCTTTACCCGAACGGATGATTTTTGGGCAAGATCTCTGTAATCCTTCATGGAGATCGTTAGGGAAGCCAGCGTCAATGAATGGTGGAGTGATCCGATTACATTCATAAGCGCAAAGGTAAACTCATGGCCACGCCATTCGTCCCATCCAAGGAATGGACTGTCTTTTGATTTGTTCTTTGACACCAGTTCATGCATGTGCGAGTAAGGAACCTGGAAGCGCTCAAGCACGGCCCCCCATTGTTGTTCGAATGTTGTCCAGGCCGAATCCTCAGCGCCTACCATGGAGAGGGTCAGGTGTTTACCTAGCGTTGTCCCGCTTCCATCAAAAGCAGCCCTAAGCACGATTGCGATACTCCTCTTTCTATAACCGAAAGCTGATACCTCAGCAATCGACAACCGTCCGGTCGTCTGCTTGGCGTGTTCAGAAATAGTAGTAGCAATCACGCGGCTCGACATGGTATACTCTCCTTAGAAGTGGAGAGCAGACCTTCACTTCCCATAGCCGATTGGCCTAGCGGTGCGCCAACACCACGCGGTTGAAAGCTATGGCGGAGGTTCAGCCGTTTATCGGACGCCAGCAGCGCCCGCGATTCACGCCTTAAAACTACTTCAATTATAGCATGAGGTAGTACAATGCGTACCATGGAAAAGCATTTGATCCTCGACTTCAAGGAACTGCATTTGATCGGCATTGAATGCGCCAAGTGCAAGACGACAACGCTGTTTGAAATCGATAACCCGCGCATACCTGTTTCCTGCCCATCATGTGAAAAGTTCTTCTATGATGGCGTGTCAGACCGCGAGAATCCCATTCACAAGTTCGTGGCAGCATTGAACTCCCTTAAAGCATCTACTCACAGGTTCACTGCCCACATTGCGGGCGCGCCGATTGAGTTGTGATGTCTGGACAGATCGGCAAGTTCAGAGGGACTTCGGCTTGACGACCGGAGGATTCAAAACGAATGAACCAGGACCCTCACTTTTTCAGTGAGCTTATCCCAATGATCTGTCTGGTAATAAATCCGGTGCTTAATGGAGCCATTGTGCCAGAATAGGGTATACACGTCTGCTCCCAAGTTTTCGGTCGTCGCTGCCCATTTATAGCCCTTCCGTTCCGCTAGCGTGACGTAGGCGCAATAAATCCAGGGATTAGCGGATCGAATGAGTTCAAATGATTTTCGGACTGCTTCTACGGTTCCCGGAAAGGCACCTGCGTTTTTCACCTCGAATGCGGCGAGAACATCCAACGGTTCATAGATGAGGCCGCACTTCGGCGTAGCTATCGGGCGGGGCACTAGGAGATCAATTTCGACCGGCACGCCTCGAATGAAGACATCCCGCGCGGATACGGCGATTCCAAGCTGCTCAAGAGCGGCACGTATCGCCTCGACGGTGAGCGAGCCGGCAAGTTTCATGCACTTCGGGCCGAATACCCGGCGCGCCTCGTTTACAGATTCGAGCAGTTCGCGTTCGTCCACAAGGATTGAAGATAGCACAAGGGGGCTGACATGAATGACCCGGTAGGCGAAATCCGCTGTATAATGGAACCAGAATGAAACCGGCACCAGCACCGAACGTACCCGGCAACACGCCTGCGGAACGCATGGATAGCGCCGTCCGCATGATGTTTAGTGTTCCCAAGGGTCCGTACCTGAAGCAAGAAGCCCGGCTCAAGCAGGCGCGGGGCAGGAAGCGGGCCGCGAAGAATCACGCCTGACCGGCTGGCCTGTTACTCCAGAACCACCGTAGCCGTTTGCTACCATTTTGCCAAGTATATAATTGCCCTATTTAGGGTTGATTATCCAGGATTTCCTTTTTGGCTTTCTCACGGCAAAATTATACACCTGACCGGTTCCATCGGAGCCGTTTTTCTCATTTCTTCCATCCCGACCGAGTCCGGTGGCCCAGGAGGGGGCCCGCTTTGCCTCCTCTGGGCATAGAAGAACCTCGAAGTGCCTAATTCCAAGCGATTTCTCATACACCTCTCCGCCCCCCTTCCTTCGACCTGCTTGCCTCTCCGCCGCGGCGCCTTATCCGGTCGGCACCGCGAGCGAAGCAATCCGCCGCACCATGCTCCCAAACAGCCTCCGCGTCAAATGGCTCTCGGCCAGCAGGAGCCGCCAGTACCGCGTTTACTTAGAACGGGAGATCCGGACATACGAAAGCGGCCTCTTCGTATCGTCCGAGTTGGCGTACCTGAGCGCTGAGGGTCGCACGCTGGTCAAGCAGCACTGTTTCGCTAGGATGGACAGAAACCTAACACGGGAGCTTTTGCGTTCAATCGGCGGCTTAGAGGAATACATCGAACCAGGGGAAGTGAATGCATTCATTGACCCTCTTGTTAAGGCGATTCTCTATAGCCGGGATGCAGGGCTGAAAGAGGCCGCTCAAGAGTACGTTGTGCGTGCATTTGTGATAACACCAGAGCCCAATAATCGCGCTTGGCTGAAACGCCTCGACGAATGGATCGAACACTTTAAACGGCAAGACCGCCAGGAACAGGCTCAACGCTATCGGATCTCAAGAGCCGATCCGAGGACTCCCTCATCCCGTTCTAATCCCGTTACGTGGTTCCATACTCCGTTGGGATGTAGAATGGCGCGCAGATTCAAGGGTTTAGGCGAACTTTCCAGGCTAGCCGCGCCGACACATTGGCGCGCCCTTGACCGGCACCCCAACGGGACCGCACAGCAAACAACCCCTTGTCCCGTTCAAGCAGGGGAAAGGGGAGAACGAAATGGTCCAGCACGCCGGGCTGCGCCCTGGTCCGGTCGACTGCCTGACGCGACACCGAAGACCGCCGTTTTTCGGTGGTGCACGAACGTTTTTCGTGCGTCGTCGCGCTATCGCCTTAACCCGTTTTCCGCAAACAGATGTAGTAGTTCGACCATTTTGGGGTATCCGACGTTGCAGCCATTGCAGTTACGTTCCGAAAATCCAGAAAAACGCGTGTAGTGACAAATCGTATTTGACCCATTGATCTGTCCTGATGCTTATGCCATTATTGTCCTGAGTCGTGAGTCGCAGCTCGGGTGACAACCATGTTTCTACGCAGCTCGGGTCGTCGGGAAGGGTGCCAGGACCTGTTGCTACCGGAAGCTGGAAGAGAACGTCACGGTTGTAGTGACAAAAAGTAACCGAACTGGCTGCTAACCCCCTGACAACACACACAGACCCCCAAAAAAGTGCGGAAAATGGGTTAAGCACGCGGTCACAGTGTGGCTCGCAATGGAGATCATCCTCCTCACCCCAGAAGAAGCGGCAGCGTTCCAGCGATGGAAGACACGACAGATCGAGAAAGGACTGTGGCAGCAACTCAAGCCCACCCGGGCAGATGACAGCGTAAGCGATTGATTCTGCTAGACTTCTCCAGTTCTTCGGCGCATTGTTGTTTGTTGACCGGGGTTACTACCCGGCACTCGAAAGGAGCACTATGCAGAAGCGACTCATCATCGCGGCACTCGCCGTCCTCAGTCTCGGGTTGTTGTTGCGGGTGTTCAGCACGCCCGGACGCGCACAAGACGTCGACCAAGCAAACGCCGCCCTCGCAAAAACAGAACACCGACTGGCCGACGAGGTCACGACAAGCACCGAAACCGCGCAGGCGCTGGAGCAGGACTTCGCCAGCCCCGACAAACTACCAGCAGAACTCACCGAGTTCGCCAAGACGACAGAACGACTCCGCCAATTATCCGAGGATCTCGGCAAGGACGTTACCGCGTACGAGACCGCGACGACCACCAAGCTGGCCGAATTCGACGGAGAGCTGAAAGCCATCAAGGACAGCAGCACGCGCCGGCACGTGGAACGCCTCCGCGCCAAAGCACAACGCCAAGCAGCAGAACGACTACAAACCTCCCGGTCCGCGCTTGACGACCTCCAGCTCGTCCTCGCCCAGGGTGGCGACCTCCAACACGCCGCCAAATGCGTCCAACTCGCGGACGAACTCCACATACAAGGCAACGACCTCGATGCACAAGTCCGCCGAGCGAAAGACCAGGCCGCCGCCTACGCACGACTCAGCAACACCCTCCTCGCCAAACTCACGACACCCGCAGAAAACACAGACTATAGATAACTGTATAAATAATGCAATAATAAGCACAGGAGGCAAATGCCTGTGCCAAGACCAAAGGGCCGCGCGGATCTGCTGTCAGACCGACGCCGGCGCGCATTGGCGTTGCTAAAATCCGGCTTGTCGCTCAACGAGGTTGCTCGTCGCATCCAGTGTGTGGCCAGTTCGGTAATGCGATGGCGCGATGCTTGGCGGCGCCGCGGCGCTGACGCTTTGAAGGTTGGCGCCTCGCCC
>Ga0187865_1000849_pt1 | contig 39822 bp, 36 predicted proteins | sample June2016WEW_11_1_2_FD_132989 | JGI IMG/M metagenome (GOLD analysis project Ga0187865, IMG submission 132989) | Peatland microbial communities from SPRUCE experiment site at the Marcell Experimental Forest, Minnesota, USA - June2016WEW_11_100 | ecosystem: Environmental > Terrestrial > Soil >...
CCGATCCTTTTTCCCAAGCTGGACATGCACCCGATGGTAACTTTGCATGTCCACACTGTGCGACCCATTTTGTCACTCCAAAAGTGTCTTAATAGATACATCTTTATACGGTCATAGACCTAGAATGCCAGCAAAGCCCAGAACGCAATACACGATGTAGATACCAATGGGTCCGCTTCCGCGAGGCTGAAATGGATTCTTGTTTTTCCTATAGATCGAGTTCTCTCCCATTGTGGGGAACGTCCGCATCAGAAATTCTGCGAATTTTTACGGCACTTTGCTCTGCGTTCTCACGTACTTACCGCGAGGGCGCGCAGATTCCCGATTGGGTCCTGTCCTGGTTTCCTGAAAAGCGATCAATTTAGGACTATTGGCCTCCCGGCCAGTGCCCTGATGTACTGCTGGAATCTTTCCTGTTCGCACCAAAGCTTTCACACTTGATGATGCTATGAGACTCCCCCAGTCGACATCGCACATCCTCTCCGTCCGTCCAATTTACCTCTTAATCATTCTGACGATCGCGTTCGCGGCGACGCCCGAAAACGCGCACGCAAGTACGCAGCAATTAACCTGCTCGCCCTCCAGTCTGCGTTTTGGGACTGTTACCGTCGGGCAAACGGAAAGCTTGCTGGTGACACTGACGAACAACGGAACCACCAGCGTATTGGTATCTGCAATGAGATCGAGCAACCCCGAAATCGGGTTGTCCAAAGTGAACCTGCCACTGACGTTGCCCGCGGGGCAGAGCATGGAGATGAGTGCGATCTTCACGCCCACCGCCACTGGCTGGACCGGAGGAACCGTCGTGTTCACCAGCAATGCGTCCGACCCCATCCTGCATCTTGGAGTTCAGGGCACGGGCGTGAACAGTGAGGCCGTGACCGCCAGTCCTTCAAGCGTGTCGTTTGGCCAAGTTAACATGGGGAGCAGCGCCACCTTGCCAGTCGTGCTGACGAATGCTCGTTCCTGGCAGATCACGCTTCAGAGCTTTCAAACCACGAACGGCGAGTTCTCGGTCAGCGGGCCGAGCTTCCCCATGACCCTGGCTGCGGGCCACAGCGTGACCCTGAACGTCAGCTTTGCTCCGCAAGCGCCGGGTGCGGATGGCGCCAGCATCTTTGTTAAGGGACCTGGCATTGTCATACCTTTGTCGGGCACAGGAATGTCCGCGGGGCAATTGAGCATCAATCCCACTTCCACGAACTTCGGCGATGTGACCGTGGGTACGACGGTGACTCAGCCCATCGTCATGAGCGCCACGGGCGCCAGCATGACAATTTCATCCGCCGCCAGCGGCAATTCCCAATTCGCGCTGAACGGAGCTTCTTTCCCGCTGACGCTTACCGCGGGCCAGAGTGTGTCTTTCAACGTGGCGTTCTCGCCGACAAACAGCGGAACAGCGTCTGGTACCTTCTCTTTTAACAGTAACGCCTCCAACAGTCAGATCCGCGAGTCTCTCACCGGCACTGGGATCGACCCACAGCACACCGTCGATCTTTCGTGGGATCCCAGCAGCTCTTCGGTGGGCTACAACGTCTATCGCGGTCCCTCTGCGGCCGGCACCTACTCCAAGATCAACTCGGCATTGGACCCGAGCACCACGTACATCGATGGCACGGTCGTCTCCGGCAACACTTACTACTACGTTGCTACGGCGGTAGACTCCGCCGGACAAGAGAGTGCTTATTCAACGCCAGTGCAAGCGGTGGTCCCGTAGGAACCCGGCAGCTTTCCTTGCCGACGAGGAACTGCCGATTCTTGAGGGCTCTCGCGCCCGTATCTTGTCATAGCTTGCTGGAGCTCCGCCTGCTTCGGCCTCGAATCTCATCTCCAATGTGGGCGCTGGCTATGGTTGAAAAGACCGCGGCGAGACCTGCAAGAGAATGCACTTTGGGTCTTTCGCCAGTCCGGCAACTTATCGTATCCAATTCATTCGACTAGGCTTAGCAGAATATCCCAATCCTCCAGCTTGGTGGCTAAATTGCCCTTTAATGGGGCGTTCATTGGATGGCAACCAAGCCCATGTCTTCTTACGTTTTCTCGACGATATCCAGGCTGAATTTAAGCGCGTTTCTCATGTGCGCGGCCCTTTGTGGGAGCGCTCTGGGCCAGGAGCTTGCTCTGGCAAGCCCCTCTGTGAAGCCCGATCCAGCGCCGTCGGCACCGGTGGTCAAGATTGCTCCGCCCCTGGTGCCGAGCGAGCATAAGTTCTGGGACACGAAGAACCGGGCTCTGTTCGCGACGGTCGCGGCTTTAGACGCTGCGGACTTCGCCGTGACGCGGGCGAATCTGCAAAGTGGTGGGCGGGAACTGAATCCCATCACCCGGGTCTTCGGCAGTTCCACCACAGGGCTTGCGGTCAACTTCGCGGGCGAAACCGCCGGCGTGATCGGTCTCAGCTACTTCTTTCACAAGACCCGCCATCACAAGCTGGAACGGATCGTCTCCCTGGTGAACATCGGCGGTTCGGCGGGAGCTGTGACCTGCGGGCTGACTCATCGCTGAGTCTGCCGCGGGAACACCAGCGAAGCGTCGTCTTCAAAAACAAGAAAGGGCCCACTCTGCAAGGTGCGCCCTTTGTGTTGTACAGCCGAGCCTGATGGCTTCTCGCGTTCCCCGAATGCTGCCGTTCAACGAAGCCGAAACGGAAGTAACCATCTGACGTGCCCCCCGGAGGTCAAGATTCAATCCCTCGTGGCTGACCTCCTGCCACGCCAGGGATGTACTTCTGGAACCTTACGCGGTGGCCGTACTTGGGTGCACACTAGTCTTTCAATTCGCACGTCGCAGGCGAACATGAGGACAGTTGGTTATCCCCCTATGAATCGCATAAAAAGCCGTTGGGATGCGATGCTTGTCGTTGTTGGTCTAGCCGGCCTTTTGGGCTGCCAGGGATTTAGCAAGTCTTCGCAAAGCCCTGCGCCAGGCCAGCTTACTCCCGCACCGACCAGCATCAGCTTCGGGAACGTGCTGGTGGGCAACACGTCGCCCCAAACGGAGACGTTGAAAAATACCGGCGGCGCAGATCTGACGGTCACCGCGGCGACGGTCACTGGTACGGGTTTCAGCTATGCCGGGTTGAGCTTGCCGCTGATTCTGGCGCCAAATCAGGCGTGGACCTTTAGCGTTAGCTTCGCGTCGACGACTGCGGGCGCCAGCAGCGGCAATCTATCGCTGACCGTCAGCGGATCGACGACGTTGGTTCACATTGCATTGTCTGGAACCGGAGTAACCCCTGCAACCTTGACGGCAAACCCCACGAGCCTCACGTTCACGAACGTGCAGGTGGGCCAGAGTTCGACGCAAACGGAAAGCGTGACGAACACGGGCGGCTCGAATGCGCAGATTTCTCAGGTTGCAGCAAGCGGAACAGGGTTCAGCGTTTCGGGAATTACGACGCCGGTGACGCTGACACCGGGGCAGAGCACGTCGTTCAGTGTCACGTTTACGCCGCAGTCGGCCGGCAACTTCAGCGGCAGTGTGTCCGTCACGTCGGATGCTTCGAACCCGAATTTGAATGTGCCGCTGACCGGATCGGCGGTCGCCGCGACGCAGAGCACATTAGGTGTGAGTAACCCAATCAGCGTGGGCAGCGTGGTCGATGGGCTGAGTGGCACTCAAACCGGAAGCTTGACGGCCACCGGCGGGAACGTCTTGGTTTCTTCGGTCAGCTTGGGCGGCACGAACCCTACGGAGTTTTCTATCAGCGGTCTCTCGTTTCCTGTGACCGTCACAACGAGCCAGCCTGTATCCTTCACCGTGACGTTCACACCTGGCGCTACTGGCGCTGCCTCGGCGACGGCTTCGTTCGCCAGCAATGCCTCCAACTCGCCAACGGTGGCCACTGTGACCGGCACTGGCACTCCGGCGCCTGTGCACACAGTCCAATTGTCGTGGGTTGCCAGCGCGACTGCGGACGTCACTAGCTACAACGTCTATCGTGCCGTCTTTGCGACGAACTCCTGCGGTTCCTATTCGACCATTGGTTCCACGTCGAATACCATCACGACGTATACCGACAATGTGGTGACCGACGGCACGACTTACTGCTACGCGGCCACGGCGGTAGATCCGAATGGTGAAAGCGCATACTCCAATATTGTCCAGGCCCCGATTCCGCCTCCCTAGGATCGTGGCTGGGGCAATGAGAGTTTAGTATCGAGGTCAGTCAATGCCGGTACATAAGCTTTAAGGCTCTGACGGACCCTATCCGCGAGAACGCAGGTACCGTTGCTTCGATCTTCAGTTCCCGGTCCGCCTGAGTTTCCCCGATTTTTTTGCGCGCGCCTTTCTTCAGCCGTACGCGGCAGGCATTCGTTTACGGTCAAGTATGCGCTGGAGCGGCCCGACGCCGTATTTGTGTCCGTTTTGTAAAAGGAAACCGGGTCTGGGCGTTCTGCGTCCGTTGGGAGCGGCCAGCGTTCTTTGGTGTGTTCCTTTTGCCTGGCGGAATGGGAGTTCCGGCGGATCGTCTGTCCGGGGTGCGGGGAAGAGAACCACGCGAAGCTTCCGGTTTACACGGCGGAGGAACTCAAGCACGTCCGCGTTGAAGGTTGCTTCAGTTGCCGGACCTACATCAAGACGGTAGACCTGACGAAGAGCGGGTTGGGCGAACCTATCGTGGATGAGATGGCGTCGATCCCGCTCGACCTCTGGGCTCAGAAGCAGGGATACACGAAGCTGCAATCCAATCTGATGCAGCTTTGAGCGGAGCGCGTTGACCGACGAGCGTTGACTGCGGTAGTCATCGGAGACGGGGCAAGCCCCCTCTCTACAGGCGGAAGAACTTTCCTTAAGAGCGCGGGTAGCATCCCGCGAGAGGATGCAAAGACCACGCGATCAGCAGGGGAAGCGCTATCGAGCGCTGGTGCGCATCTTCTTTTCTTGTCCGCCGGTCTGTGCCTCATCGCCGACGGCGAAACCAGACTGTTTCCTGGTGTTTCTCAACCACGCGGCAGCTCTGCCTTCGGCCTCTGCGAGCTGTTGAGGAGACATTGTCAGGCGGATGTTTTTCTTGCCTTCCTCTATTTGTTCAAGTATCGGGGCCGCCTTCTTTTCTGCGAGCAGGTACCACATGTATGCGGAAACGGAGGCGGGTTGGAAGCCCGCGATTTGTCTATCTTCGTTGTTCTGAACATCTTTGATCTGACAAAAATGCTCGGCCAAGCGAAGTTGTGCCGAGGGATCACCGGCCTCGGCGGCTTCGATGACCGCAGAGAATGCGTTGCTCTTTCCGTTGCCGTTGCGTGCTGGCTGGGCTTGAGAGTTGTTCATGGTCAGGTAGAGCAACTCGGTGCGGCTGGAGACGCCCAGCTTGTCAAAAATACGGAAGAGGTAATTCTTGACCGTATGAGGGCTGAGGCCGAGAGCGTGAGCAATTTCGCGGTTTGACATGCCCCCGGCCAGGTGCTGGATGACCTGGTGTTCACGCTTGGAAAGCAGCCCAATTCCCTTGTGATTGGTGGCGCCGACGAGCGGCAACTTGGCAAGCGCTTCGAGCGCCTGATGCAGATCGACGCTCCGCGCCCATATTTGTCCTTCATGGACGCAGCGAATGCATTTGCAGAGGGTCTCCAGCCGATCTTGCTTGGAAAAGATTCCCCTTGCGCCAGCGCGAAAGCACTCCAGGACTTCCTGGGGCTTGGAGGAGTCCATCAAGATGACGCCCTTGATCTGCGGCCGGAGCGCACGCATCTCCCGCAACACCTGGGTGCCGTGGCCAGGCTGGTCGTCCAAATTGTGACTGATGACCACGACATCGATGGGCACGCGAGTGATGGCGGCCAACAACTCCTCGGAATTCGAGGCCGCAGCTACGACCTGCAGACCGCGATCATGGCGCAGAGCGTCGGCTAGGAGTTGGGTGTGGATGCGCGTGCTGTCGGCAACTACGATACTGACAAAGTCCGAGCCCAGTTCTTCATGGGATGGCATCGGGTCTCCTGACATTTCGCTATACGAACCGGAAGGGGGGAATTAGAAAACACTCCGTTCGTAAAGACTCTGGTCGCGGGGAGAGGGAAACAAGTGAGGCAAACAGCCGACCAACGTCTCTTGCTACGGTTGAAAATGTACCACTAAACTCACAAAACGGCAAGCAAAGGACTTGCAACCTATGCAAGAAAATGCACTGGATGTCACGGCCTCCGTTGCAGTTTGACCGGTTGCACCACCATGCAAAGGGGCAGATCCAATACCGGCCTCGATATAGCCCTTGGTTATAGGGAAAGAGTTCTGGTGTAAGATTAATAATATCAATAACATAGATGCTAGTCGCTCGACGGATTGATTGATGTCGAGAACGAACTCCTCGACTCCCGCATTTGCATATACCACGGCTGTGCCAAAGAATAACGTCTCCAAGCCATGTAGCTTGGCCATGAGAAGGTCAGCCCATGCGTCGATAGGGTTGGTATGTCCTAGGATGTTCTACCACTTGCACGCTCTTGCAAGTGACTTTACTGTTGGCCAACTAGAAACTTCCCCCCTAGTTGTTCGTTGGTGCTTTCCTCCCCCCGAAGGCGTTGAGGTGTCTCCACGTGCGATCCAGGCGGACCCAGTTCAATGGGACCCAGAGGGCGAAGCTATGAGTACTCCCAACCAGAGCTACGAAGTGGGCGGCGGGCCGAGCCAATGGGGATCGCAAAAAGAGCTGCGCTGGTACGCGCTGCACACCAGAGCGCGCCACGAAAAAGCGATCGAGCGGCGATTGCGCGATCAAGGCATGGAAACGTTCGTGCCCACCACGATTCAGGTGCATCGCTGGAGCGATCGCAAGAAGAAAGTCGAAGTGCCACTGTTCAGTTGCTATGTGTTCGTCCGCTGCGCTTTGAGCGCGGAAGACCGGACGCGCGTGTACCAGGTGGAGAGTGTGCACGGTTTTGTGGGCACGCGCGGAACGAGCCTGCCGATTCCCGATGAACAGATCGAAAGCATTCAGAAGGTTCTGACGCAGACGGCGCCCTGGCGTTCGTACCCCTTCCTCAAGGTGGGGCAGCGGGTCCGGATACGCGGTGGAGCAATGGACGGAGTGGAAGGCGTGTTTCTGTCGGAGAACGGCGACCACAGCCTGATCATTTCCGTCGATGCGATTCAGCGGTCGATGGCCGTACGAATCGATGGGTACGACGTAGAGCCGGTGTGAAGAGATCGTCCAAAGAAATTTTGCAGTCTGCCAATCAAGCAACTTCGAGCTACGAGCAAACGGTGTCAGGGTTCGCTCGAAGCTCGTAGCTCGAAGCTCAAAGCTGTACTCGTAAGCGATCCAGGATTTTCTAACCACCTTTCATCGGGCCCTCTTAAATATGTATCAAACAGAAATCGAGCGAATCAGCGAAGAGCTGTATTTCATTGCGGCCAGTCCGGCCACACGACGGCTGCGCACGCAGGCGGAATTACTCTCGCAGACTGACGTGCCGGTGCTGATTACCGGAGAAGAGGGGAGCGGAAAGACAACCGCTGCCCGGCTGATCCACTCGCTTTCGATTCGTTCCAGTTTCCCGTTCATGCGGGTCAAGTGCGCGGTGCTCACCTCCGACCTGCTGGAGAATGAACTGTTCGGCTACGAACACGCTTCCGCCAACGGTCGGCCGGAATCGACCTTGGGGAAGTTCGAGCAGTGTGCCAAGGGAACAATCTTGTTGGACGAATTCGACGCCATGCCGGGCGCGGTGCAACGGCGACTTCTGAAACTGCTGGAGACGGGAGAGTTCGCTCCGTGCGGCGGGCAGAACTCGATCCGGGCGGATGTGCGAATTATCGCGGCCACGTGCGGCGATATGGAGTTGGCAGCGGCAGAGAAGAGAGTTCAGGAAGAGCTGTTCTACCGCTTGAGCGTTTTCGAATTGCGCGTGCCACCCCTGCGGGAGCGGCACGAGGAAATCCCGCTGCTGCTGGGGCACCTGATGAACCGGCTGACCCGGCGCTACGGTGTGCCGGCTCCGCATTTTTCAAGTGCGTTGCTGGATGCTTGCCAGCACTATGCGTGGCCCGGCAACCTGCGCGAACTGGAGAATTTTGCCAAGCGCTTCCTGGCGCACGGCGATGAGAGCGCGGCGTTAAGCGAATTGCATTCGCGTCCCGATTACGCGTCCGCGGGTAAGCCTGAGAACGGAAACGGGCACGCGAAAACCAGTGTTCACTCGTCGAACGGTTACCCTTCGAACACGCACACTTCGGAAGAAAAGTCGTCTCTTAAGTTGCTCGTAAGAAACGCAAAAGGGGAAGCCGAGCGCGGTGCGATTGCCGAGGCACTTGAACAGACGCACTGGAACCGGAAAGCGGCAGCCCGTTTACTGAATGTCAGCTATCGTTCGCTGCTTTACAAGATCCAGGAGTACCACCTCGCGCCGCCAGCAGACTCTGCACGACTTTTTGCCGTCGAAGGTATGTGGCAAGCGAAGTAGCGCTGCCGCGGAAGCGGCTACGATTGAACCAGGTGGCATTAAGCAGCTAGGATTGAACGAACTCCGGTTGAACCAGCAGCTATCGAACCGGAGAATGGCTGAGAGGCATTGCTTATGACGCAACCCATGACGGCCCATCGAATCATGCCGGTCCTGACGCTTCTGGTGCTGGTGTCCATCGGAGCGCTGGCGCAATCCGATTCCGCTTCGCGACCCCCGGCGCCCGCCGCCGCTGCAGCCGATAAGCAAGCGGGCGCGAAGCCTGGGGAAGGCTCGCGAGCCGCACATTCGGATAGTGCCTACGTGATTGGCGCCAACGATGTCCTGGCAATCAATGTGTGGAAAGAACCTGACATCTCGCGTTCCGTTCCCGTTCGTTCCGATGGAAAGATTTCTTTGCCGTTAGTTGGGGAGTTGCAGGCGGGTGGTCAGACGCCGCGGCAACTAGAACAAGAAATCACAAAGCGCCTGCAGAGCTATATCTCCGAGCCTGAAGTCACGGTCATCGTTACCGACAGCAAGAGTCAGAAGGTGAACATCCTGGGGATGGTGGCGCGACCCGGCGCCTATTTGTTGACGAGCTCAACCACCGTGCTCGATGCGATTGCGATGACCGGGGGTTTCAAAGACTTCGCGAAGCAGAAGTCGATCTATGTTCTTCGACAAGCTCCGGACGGAACGCAGAAACGAATCCCGTTCAACTACAAAGACGTGATCAAAGGCAAGGATCCGGAGCAAAACATCCGCCTGCAAGCTGGCGATACGGTGGTGGTTCCGTAGTTGTCGTTATGAGCATTCGACGCTGTTTGATTCTCGGGTGGATGGTGGCTGGGTTGCAGTTTCTCTCGGCGGCTCAGAACGCGCCTCCGCAGAACCCCCCGGCCCAGAGTCCCGTCGACGATGGCGTCAGAACGGCTCCGGCTCCCGCACTCTCGGCCATAGCGGGTATGGAACCCGAAGGCGGCACCGAGGATGCCAGCAGCGATTTGCCCAGAATACCGGCACTGCTTGGGGGAACTGGAATATCTTCGGCCTTCATCTCCGAGTTAGAACGATCGAATTACCTGCGGGGCGGGGTGAACGTGGGCGCCACCTACGATGACAACCCGCTGCTGCTTTCAAGCGGAGTGGTAAGCAACACGAGCGAGTCGATCTTCCCCAACCTCAGGATTGAGGAATCCTCGTCTCGAACGCGCTGGACGCTGGGGTACGCTGGCGGCCTTACCGTCAATCAGAAGATCACGAACCAGAACCAGGGATCGCATAACCTGATTTTCGATTCGCAGTACCGGCTGAGCCCGCACGTGAACCTGCGGGTCGCCGAAAACTTCTCGTTGACCACTGGATTCTTCGACTCGGGCAATGGCACGGGAGTCATCCGCTCGGGCGGGCCGAACGCCAGTCTGATTGCTCCGTTGTCCACGCAAAGATCCAGCATGACGACCGTAGAGACGAACTATCACTTTGCCTTGAACGATCTGATTGGGGCCAGCGGGTCGTTCTATGATTTGCATTTCACCAACGTCCCCGCGGGAACCCAGCTCACGGATTCGCAAACCGCGTCGGGGTCTGCATTCTGGCTCCACCGGATCTCTCATGGAGACTGGGGCGGCGCAAACTACGGTTTCCAGCGCATCACCTTCAGTCCCAGCGGCGAAACCCGGGTCCATAGCTTCTTGGCGGTGAACACCCTGAGCCTTTCGAACCGATTCACACTGACTGGTTTTGTAGGCCCGCAGTATCTGGAGAATCAGGGCTTGGCCCCAGGCGGGATGCCGATTAGCCAATCAAACAATTGGTCCGTTGCGGGCGGAGTAGAAGGCGGCTGGCGAAACCAGCGTACCAGCGTGTCCGCCGGATTCTCCCGAAACATCAGCGACGGCGGTGGCCTTTTGGGCGCGGTCCGTCTGCAGACCGTTCATGGCACTTTCCGTCGCGAACTGGTTCCGCAGTGGGCGGCTGCTTTCACGGCGAGCTACGGAACGAACCAGTCGCTTATCGTGCCCTCGGCGACCAGCGCGAGTTCAATCAATTTGACTTCCGCAGGCGTCTCTCTGGAGCGTAATGTCGGAAAGAGCATCGGGCTCCGGTTGGGTTACTCGCATGACTTTCAAGAGCAGTTTCTTGGATTCGAGGTCCCAACTCAGACGCTCGATGCGCACCGGAATCGATTCTTTGTGACGCTCTCGTACCAGTGGGCCAAACCTTTAGGAATGTAGGCATGGAAGAAGAACTGCAAGAATCAGGCGAGCCACTCGATTTTACCCAGATCAAGGGAATCGTTCGCCGCCGGCGGTGGCAATTTCTTGTGCCGTTTTTCTGCGGCTGGCTGCTGGTGTGGGGAGCGAGCTGGTTGATTCCTTCGACCTACCGGTCGGGCACGCTTATTCTGGTCGAGCAGCCTTCCGTGCCGGAGAAATATGTTGTCTCGAACATCGACAGCGACATTCAGCATCAACTGGACAGCATTACGCAGCAAATCCTGAGCCGCACCCGCCTTCTCCGCATCATTGACTCTCTCGGTCTCTACGCCCAGGACCGGAAGCACAAGAACCCGGACGATCTGGTGGAGACGATGCGCAAGGACATCGAAATCGAACTGTCGCACGGCGACGATAGGAAGCTCTCCGCCTTCAATATCTATTACCAGAGTCGCGATCCGAAGATGGCGCAGCTGGCGACGAGCGAACTTGCGAACCTCTTCATCACGGAAAACCTGGAGCAGCGGCAGAAACGCTCGGAGAATACGACCAACTTTCTCGAAGATCAGCTCGATCAGGCGCGCGCAAAACTGGCGGCACAAGAAGCGAAATTGCGTGTGTTCAAAGATCAGCACCTGGGCGAGTTGCCAACCCAGACCCAGAGCAATCTGCAGATCCTGGCCGGCCTTCAGAATCAGGTGCAAGCGAACCAGGACTCGCTGAACCGGGCCAAGCAGCAAAACACCTACCTGGAATCGCTGATCAATCAATATCGCGCGATGGATCACGGTTCGAAGCCGGGCGAGGGCGGGCCCGCGGGCCTGGCCGCGATTGACAAAGAACTGGATCAACTGAAGGCGCAGTTGGCGGATTTGACTTCTCACTACACCGATAAGCATCCCGACGTGCGCAAGACCAGGGAACAGATTGCCCGGGTGGAAAAGACGCGCGAACGAATCATCGCTGACATGAATAGTGGAGCGAATAACCCCAGTCTGGTACCGGCCGCGACTGCGTCGCTCGATCCGAAAATCGCACCGATGCTGGAGCTGGAAAGTCAGTTGAAGGCCAATCGCCTTGAAATCGCGAACCGCGAAGCGGAAATCAAAGACGAGCAAAGCAAGATCAACCAATACCAGGCTCGGCTCAATATGGCCCCGGTGATGGAACAGCAGTACGCGGATATCACGCGCGACTATGATCAGTCGAAGACTGATTACGAATCGCTGCTGGCCAAGAAGAACCAGTCGGAAATGTCGACCGACCTGGAGAAAACACAACAGGGCGAGCATTTCCGCATGTTGGATCCGCCGAATCTTCCGGTGAGACCCTACAAGCCGAATCGTCTGATGCTGTGCGGCGCGGGATTAGCGGTGGGTCTTGTTCTCGGCGGAGGCTTCGCTTTCGGCCAGGAAAAGCTAAGCGGCAAGATCTACAGCGAGCGCGAGATCAAGAAGCTGGTTCCCTACGATGTGATCGCGGAAATTCCGCAGATCGAGAGCTTAGAGGAACAGTCGTCCAGCCGGCGCAGTGTCTGGATCGCGGGTGCGGCGGCAGTGGTGATCGTGGGTTTCATCCTGTTAGGATCGGCAGTCACGTATTTGTACGGCTAGAAACCATGTACAAGAGCTTCTACAACCTGCAGCGAAACCCGTTCGAGATCACGCCGGATCCGTCGTTTTTGTTTCCCACGACGCGGCACAACGAAGCGCTGGCATCGTTGTACTACGGCGTGACCGCGCACCGCGGATTTGTAGTTTTGACGGGCGAAGTGGGCACGGGGAAGACGCTCATTCTGCGCTCGTTGCTGTCGTTGCTGCAGCGCCGCGATGTCGCCTTCGCTCTGATCTTCAATCCGACGCTTTCGCCTCTGGAATTCATGCGCTATATCGCCGGCGATTTCGGGTTGCCGGTCGCGGGCAAAGCCAAAGACGAGCTGATCCACGCGCTGAACGGCTTCCTGCTGCAGAGATATCAGAAGGGATTGACAACGATTCTGGTGGTGGACGAGGCTCACCACCTCTCGGCGGAAATACTGGAAGAGATACGGCTGTTGAGCAACCTGGAAACGTCGCAGCGAAAGTTGCTGCAGATCGTGCTCGCGGGTCAGCCGGAACTCGATCAGAAACTCGATTCCCATGAACTCCGGCAGCTAAAACAACGGATCGCGCTGCGCTGCCATCTCGACCCGCTCAGTCCGAACGAAACCAGGGAGTACATGGGCCGCCGTCTCCGGATTGCGGGGGCACCTGCAGCCGGAGAGATTTTTTCCGGGCCTGCGATCGAGGCTGTGTTCCGCCACTCGCGGGGAATTCCGCGGCTGATCAACACCATCTGCGACAACGCGCTGCTCTCGGGCTACGCCAAACACGCGGCCACGATTACACCTGAGATCGTTGACGGCGTGGCGCGGGATTTGCGGCTCGGCGTGCTGTCCTTGGAACAGAGAAATAATGCCGGTGCCCGGCTGTCGGAAGAACTGGAGCAGAAGGAACTCCTGCTGGCGGTGAAGACGCTGCTTGAAGTGCGTGACCGCCTGCAGCAAGCACAGACGAAGGGCCGGCTGCAGTAGGCAAGGTTTCTTCCACATGAGCTATATATTTGAAGCGTTGCAGCGAGCGGAGGCGGAGCGGTCGGGCGGAACCCTGCCGAAAGAGGCGGATTCGGTCGCGGATCTGCTGCAAAAGGTTGAAGAGGAAATCGATCGCAAGCAATCTCTTTCCGACTTGCCGCCGGCGGCGAAACTTGAGTCTCCGGAGGCAGGTTCGTTTGCCTCCGCGAAAGTGCTCTTGCCAGCACCGGCGGCAGATTCCAAGCTGGTGTGTCTGACGGATCAGGGCGGCCTGGCGGCGGAAAAGTTTCGCGTGCTGGGATTGAAGTTGCGACACCTGCGCGAACGGCGCAAGCTCAGGCGCATCGTGATTACCAGCAGCATTCCTCAAGAAGGGAAGAGTCTGATTGCAGCGAACCTCGCGCTGAATCAATCCCGAAGCAAGATTCTCAACACTGTGCTGATCGATGGGGACTTGAGGCGGCCCGAGTTGGCAAACCGTTTCGGCTTTCATCGTAACCTGGCGGGACTGAGCGAGGTTCTCCGTGGAGAGCGCCAGCTATCAGAAGTTGTGTACAAGCTCGAGGGCTCCGGCCTCTGGTTCCTTCCTGCAGGCATGACTCCCGAGAATCCAATTGAGCTCATGCAATCGGGCCGGCTCCAGCAGTCGCTGGAACAACTGGAAACATTTTTCGACTGGATTATTATCGACACCCCTCCGATCCTGCCTCTGGCGGATACACCACTCTGGATGAAGCTGGCGGATGGAGTGCTGCTGGTAACTCGTGAAGGTGTGTGCGAGAAGAGACAACTGGAGCGGGCGGTGGAGGTCATCGACCGTTCCACGATGCTGGGCGTGGTTGTAAACAGTTGTAGCAGCAATGAGCAGAAGTACTACTATGCACGATACGGCCCGGCGGCGAACGATGAGGAGTCTTCTTCACCCGTAGCCGAAAACTGAAACTTAGCTTTGCCTCACCTTTAAGCTCAAACTCCCCCATCAACTCAAACTTTCAGTAAAGCTACGGTGGTCTTGTTGCCACAAGTAGCGCGCGAGGAGATGCATCCGTGTCGCCCACATCTACAAGAACGCGATCCGCTAATAGCGCGTCCCGACCGCAGAACGGGTTGGACCTAAAGGAAGTCCTCACCGAAGAGGTCTTCCGTCGGATGATCTCGCTGGAAAGAAAACGCAGCGAGCGTACGCAGCGTCCATTTGTCCTCTTGCTCATGGACACAGGGCGAACCCAGCCGACGGAGAAGAACGGACGGATTCTGCTCGACATTCTCTCCGCGCTGCTGAGCGCCACGCGCGAAACCGACGTCATGGGTTGGTACGAAACGAACTCTGCCGTGGGAGTGATGTTCACGGAGATCACGCTGGAAAACAATCTCATCCTCAGCACCATCCTTGCCCGGATCAGCGATGTCCTTCGCGACCGGCTTACGACCGAACAGTTTAGCCAGATCAAGTTCTCGTTTCATTTGTTCCCGGAGGAGTGGGATCCGAGCAATCCAGAGCGTCAGAGCAACCCGACACTTTATCCCGATCTCCACAAGCGCGGCGGGAAAAACCGGTTGGGCGGAGCGATCAAGCGAGGCATGGATATTTTGGGAAGCCTGCTGCTGCTGGCTCTGTTGTCCCCGGTGTTTTTCGTGGTTGCCGCAGCGGTTAAGCTGACTTCCAAAGGACCGATTTTGTTTCGGCAACAGCGCATTGGAGAACACGGAATTCCGTTTACGTTCCTGAAGTTTCGCTCGATGTACAGCAACAACGATTCCAGCCAGCACAAGGAATACGTTCGCCAGTTGATTGCTGGTCAGGCGGTTAAACACCCCACGAACGGGACGGGCGAAGGTGTTTTCAAGCTGACCAACGATTCGCGGATTACTCCAGTGGGAAACTTCTTGCGACGGACCAGCTTGGACGAATTGCCGCAATTCATCAATGTGCTGCGCGGTGAAATGTCGTTAGTCGGCCCGCGTCCCCCGGTGACCTACGAGGTGGAGGCCTACGCTACCTGGCACCGGCGCCGGTTGCTCGAGGCGAAGCCAGGAATCACTGGGCTCTGGCAGGTGCACGGGCGCAGCCGCGTGGGTTTTGATGACATGGTCCGCCTGGATTTGCGCTATGCGCGCAATTGCTCTCCCTGGCTCGATTTGAAAATTCTGCTGCAGACTCCAAAAGCAGTGATTGCCGGAAATGGCGCCTGCTAGCCATTGTCCGCTATTTCAACCACTCCCCTGCTGATTCCTCATCGTCCATATATAAACCAATTTCTCCATTCCTTCGGATCGAAAAAGGTCCTCATCAGGGTGAATTCTCATGCTTAAGTTTGGTGTGATCGGGTATGGCTACTGGGGGCCGAACATCGTTCGGAATCTCCGGAGCCTTGAAGGCTGCCAGGTCGTGGGAATCTGTGATCAGAGTCCCACCGCCCGGAAGCGGATCCAGTCGGCAAATCCCGGGATACCGGTCTATTCCGACTATAACGAACTCGTGAATTCGCCCGACGTGGATGCGATCGCGGTGATCACCCCCGTCTGGACGCATTACGAACTGGCCAAAGCCGCCCTAGAAAACGGCAAGCATGTGTTTGTTGAGAAACCGTTCACCAGCAATGTGGCGCAGGCCGAAGAACTCATCAATCTTGCTGAACAGAAAAATCTGAAGATCATGGTTGATCACACGTTTTTGTTCACGGGCGCAGTGAGAAAAATCCGGAAACTGCTCGACGATGGTGTCTTGGGCAAACTCTACTACTATGACTCCACTAGAGTAAATCTGGGCTTGTTCCAGCATGACTGTAATGTCATCTGGGATTTGGCCCCACACGACCTGTCGATTATGAATAATCTGCTTGCCCATGATGCTGAGGCCATCGTGGCCACCGGGCAAACGCACCTGAACGGGCATGAGGACATCGCCTTCATCACTGCCTATTTTCCCGAAAAGATGATTGCCCACATCAATGTGAACTGGCTCTCTCCTGTCAAGGTTCGCACCACGTTGATCGGTGGCGAAAAGAAGATGTTGGTGTGGAACGATCTCGAAGCCGACGAGAAGCTGAAGATTTACGACAAAGGCGTGGACGTAAAAAGCCAGGAAGGTGTGTATAACCTTCTGGTCAGCTACCGCTCCGGCGATATGTGGGCACCGCAGGTTGAGCAGGTCGAAGCACTCAAGTTGGAATTGAACTACTTCGCTGAGTGCATTTCCAATGACCAGAATCCGTTTAACGACGGTATCGCGGGCTTAAAGGTTGTCAAAATGCTTGAGGCAGCGAGCGAATCCCTGGCCAAACGAGGAGCGCTAGTTTACCTATGAACGAATATGTCTGTATCAGTCCGGATGTGAAACTTGGCAAGGGTGTAACGCTCTCTAAGTTCATCAACCTTTATGGTTGTGAAGTAGGGGACGAAACCAAAATCGGACCATTTGTTGAGATCCAAAAAAATGCAAAGGTCGGTCGTCGATGCAAAATTTCAAGTCACACATTTATCTGCGAGGGTGTGACCATTGAAGAAGGTGTGTTTGTCGGACATGGAGTCACATTTATCAACGATAGATATCCACGTGCGACGACTTCGAAGGGCAGTCTGCAGACAGAACGCGACTGGCACCTAGAGCATACTCTCGTGAAGAAGGGAGCTTCTATTGGTTCAGGGGCAACTATTCTCTCCAATCTAATAATCGGCGAGAACGCAATTGTCGGTGCAGGCAGCATTGTGACCAGAGATGTTCCTGCAAACGCAATCGTAGCTGGAAATCCGGCAAGAATCATTCGGTATGTTAACAACGAACTAATTGATCAACTAAAGGTGACGAAATGACTGACACAAAAAAGATCATGTTTTTGGACCTGGTGACGCAGCATGTGCAACTAGAAGAGGAGCTGGTTGAGATGTTTCGAACCAGTCTGCGAAGTGCCAGCTTTGTCGGCGGGCCGATGGTCGAAGGATTTGAGCGTGAGTTCGCAAGCTTTTGCGAAGTGAAGTACTGCATCGGCGTGAGCAGCGGTACGGACGCCGTGCGCTTCGCTCTCATGGCTGCTGGAGTGCGTGTGGGCGATAGTGTCGTTACGGTTCCGCACACGTTTATCGCGACCACGGAAGCGATTTCCCAGGCAGGAGCGGTTCCGGAGTTCGTGGATATCGACGAACAGGCCTACACGATGGATCCCGAAAAGGTCCGCTATTTTCTGGAGAAAGACTGCACTCTCGACAACGCTACCGGCAGGCCTGTGTCACGGAAAACAGGGCGGCCTGTGTCCGCAGTCGTGCCTGTCCACATTTACGGCCACACGGCGGACATGGATGCGATCAATGAGATCGCGGAAAAGTACAAACTCACCGTTATCGAGGACGCTTGCCAAGCGCACGGTGCCGAGTACTTTTCCCAGCGCGAAAACACGTGGAAAAAAGCCGGCTCCCTTGGACGTGCAGCCGCTTTTAGCTTCTACCCGGGGAAGAATTTGGGGGCTTGTGGCGAAGCCGGTGCAGTGACTACGAATGATGAGAAGATGGCGCAGACCATTCGCATGCTCCGCGACCATGGACAAGCGAAGAAGTACTACCATTCAGTCGAAGGTTACAATGGCCGTCTCGACGCCATTCAGGCCGGCATACTACGCACGAAACTGGCTCATCTGGCTGATTGGAACGAAAAACGGCGGGAAGTGGCGAACCGCTACCGCGAAGTCTTTGCCACGGGATCAGAGGAAGTCACTCTTCCTTATGAAGCTCCATGGACGCGGGCCGTGTATCACCTTTACGTGATACGCACCAAGAACCGCGATCAACTTCGGAGCTATCTCGCGGAAATGGGTATCGACACCGGTATCCACTACCCGATCCCACTTCACTTGCAGGAGGCATATAAGGGCCTTGGATACGGGAACGGGGATTTCCCGGTCACTGAAAGTATCGCCAAGGAAATCGTTTCTTTGCCTATGTTCCCCACTTTAAATGTCGAGCAGCAACGTCGTGTGGCTAGCGCAGTCATGAACTTCGTGTCCGCGGCTGTAGTCTAGTCGGTTCTCCTCAATCTGCATTCTAATGCTGGCACAACTTAAGCATAGCCCGTTAATTCGTAATACTTACCGCTCCATCTTTAACCGCAGATGGGCCGTCGAGTATTCTCAGATGCGGGCTTTCTACGCTCAATTCTTTGCGAAGAGAGACTTGGTCTTCGACATCGGTGCAAATGTAGGTGAGTATTCCGACGTTTTTACCGAGCTCGGAGCTCGCGTCGTTGCCGTCGAGCCGAACCCGTCATGCTGTGAGTCTTTGTACCAGCTGGCACGAATCCGTGACGTTCGGGTTGAGGGCTGTGCCGTAGGGGAGAAGGTCGGGCATGCCACACTCCGACGGTGCAGCGAGACCTACTTCAGCACTCTTAATGAAAAGTGGCTGGAGCAGACCAAGGATTCTCCGGTATATCGTTCAGTTAAATGGCTTGACCCGATTGATGTTCCCGTCACCACCGTGGACTCCCTGATTCGTAGGCATGGTAAGCCGACATTCATCAAGATCGACGTAGAGGGATTTGAGGCTAACGTCATTCGTGGCATGAGTACCCCCCCCGTACCTGAGTTTTGAGTTCAGTGCCAGCATTCGCGACGTGGCCCAAGAATGTATTGCCATGCTCTCCGGCTGCCAGTTTGCACCGATGCTCGCACGAGAGTTCTCCTTGTGTTCTCCTTGGATGTCTCAGACGCAGGCGATCGAATGGCTCGCACAATATGATGGTCGGGTCGAATACGGCGACATGTTTTGCCGCAGCGGTCACTAGTAGACCCTCAGGAACTGGTCAGCTTAACGAGCGTTTGCGGTTCGTGCCCTATCGTGGTGGATCTTCTCAACCCATGCTTTCCTATCGACAACTCCCATGTGCGGCATAGCCGGATTTCTTAATCTCGATGGTCGGCCTGCGGATGGTTCTCTCCTGGAGAGAATAATCCGCATGCTCGACTACCGTGGCCCCGACGGCACGGGCACATACACGGACGGGTCCGTTGGGTTGGCCCATAACCGGCTCAGCATCATCGACATTGCCGGCGGTCATCAACCCATGCAGTGCGATGAAGGTGCGCTGTGGATAACTTTCAACGGGGAAATCTTTAACTTCATCGAACTGCGTGACGAACTAATAAAGAAGGGACACAGGTTTTCCACCCGGTCCGACACCGAAGTCATCCTGCGGCTTTACCAGGAATACGGTCCTGACTGCGTCCAACATATGAATGGGCAGTGGGCCTTCGCGATCTGGGACACGAAAAAACGGAGAATGTTTCTTTCGCGCGACCGGGTCGGGGTCAGACCGCTGTTCTACACAACCGCCGGGCGCAGCTTTGTCTTCGGCTCGGAGCTCAAGGCCGTACTAGCACACCCAAGCGTCGATCGGGACATCGATGTACGCGCGCTTGGCCAGGTTTTTACCTTCTGGTTTCCGCTGGCGCCTCGCACGGTTTTCAAGAACATTCTCGAGCTCCCGCCCGGTCATTCTTTGATCATCGAAGACGGGATGGTCAACCTTCGTCGGTATTGGCAGCTGGATTTTGCCCCAGCGGATGCCGCCAGACTCGATTCTCCGAAGGATGAAGGAAGGTACGAGAGCGAATTGTGCGATCTGTTGCTCGATGCGACACGGATCAGGCTCCGGGCAGACGTTCCGGTCGGCTCTTACCTGAGCGGTGGCTTGGACTCGTCAATCATTACCGCTCTCGCGCAGAAGTTCGTTGGCTCTTCGCTGTGCACGTTTTCGGTCGCTTTCGAAGATCCCACACTGGATGAAAGCAGTTATCAACAAGAAGTCGTCCGGAGTTTGGGTACCAAACACCAGACGATCCGATGCTCATCCGCGGACATAGGTGAGGTCTTTCCCGATGTGGTTTGGCATTCGGAGCGCCCGATCTTGCGAACTGCGCCGGCACCTCTATTTCTGCTGTCCAAGCTGGTCCGAGACAACGGTTTCAAGGTCGTGCTGACCGGCGAGGGCTCGGACGAATTCCTGGGCGGGTATGACATCTATAAGGAAGCGAAGGTCAGGGCGTTTGTGGCGGCACAAATGGATTCAAAGCGCCGCCCTCTTTTGCTGAAGAGGCTTTATCCGTATCTTCAAGGCATTCAGAAACAGTCGCCGGCGTACCTCCAAGCTTTTTTCCACGCCACACCTGAAGATGTAGCCGGCCCATTCTTTTCGCACGTACCACGTTGGGAGCTAACCGCACGGACGCAGGTGTTCTTCTCTCCCCTGGTACGTGAAGAATTGCAGAAGCGCGATCGTTATGACGACCTGCAAGAACTCTTGCCAGACGGGTTTTCAAAGTGGGGAACGTTTTCTCGGGGTCAGTATCTCGAGTCAGCCTTTCTTCTGCCCAACTACCTCCTGTCTTCCCAAGGTGATCGTGTCGCTATGGCGCATTCGGTGGAGGGCAGATATCCCTTTCTTGATCACCGGATCGTGCAACTCTCGTCGAAATTGCCTCCGCGGCTCAAGATGAAAGTTTTGAATGAGAAGTATCTTCTGAAACAAGTCTTCGGGGACATGGTGCCTGCGTCCGTCAGGAACCGACCGAAACAGCCCTATCGGGCTCCTGATGCAATCAGCTTTTTTGACTCCGCCTCGGGGAAGGCGCGACATGCTTACGTCGAGGAACTATTGTCTTCGGATTGTATCCGCGCTCACGGCATCTTCGATCCCGAGCCGGTACAAAAGCTGGTCGCAAAAGCCAGAGCGGGAAGAGCTTCCAGTTTTGTCGACAACGCAGCTTTGGTAGGGATTCTGTCCACGCAGCTTTTGATTGATCAATTTGTTGTGCATTTCGAGGAGAGGTCTACACATGCAGCAGCTCGAGCAGGAAGTACGTCAGTTTATAATTGACAATTTCGTGTTTGAAAATAGCAACGGCAGTTTCTCCAACGAGGATTCGTTCCTCGAGACCGGCCTCGTGGATTCCATGAGCATTATGACGCTTGTGGAGTTTGTGAGAGAAAAGTACGCCATATCCATAGAGGATGAGGAATTGGTTCCCGACCACTGGGACTCGGTGAGCCGGATCGCCTGTTTTGTTCAATCCAGACTCGGCCTGGTCGAGGCCTCGCAGCAAAACGTGTCCGACGGCGCGTAACGAGTGACTGAGCTGAACGTATCATCGGAGGTCCAAAAGTGAAGGCAAGCCTATTTAAGTTCTCGCCGAATGTGCTCGATATCGACTGCGCCAAAGTGACTGCGGCACTCGAAGAGTCAATCCGAGAGATCGTCTTTCACCGTCTGCGCAAGAAGGGCGCTGTGGTTGGCCTCTCCGGCGGCATCGACAGCAGTGTGACTGCTGCGATCTGCGCGCGGGCGCTGGGAAAAGATCGAGTATTTGGCGTCATGATGCCGGAAAATGATTCTTCCGGCGATAGTCTGAACCTGGCGCGACTCGTTGCGGACGTACTCGGGATCAAGACTACGGTTGAAGATATTGGCCCTACACTCGAGGTCTTGGGCTGCTACCAACGCAGGGACGATGCGATCCGAAAAGTGATCCCAGAATATGGTCAAGGGTGGAAGAGCAAGATCGTCCTGCCGAATCTTGTGGAGAGCTCGCAGTATGCGATCTTTTCGGTCGTGGCCCAGTCGCCCTCCGGCGAGATGAAGAAGGTGCGGCTCACGGCGGAGGCGTACTTGGAAGTGGTCGCCGCCACCAACTTCAAGCAGCGCATCCGGAAAACCCTGGAATACCACCATGCGGACCGTCTGTGGTTCGCGGTGGCCGGAACACCGAATCGTCTGGAGTACGCTCAGGGCTTCTTCGTGAAGAATGGCGACGGCTCCGCCGACTTCAAGCCCATTGCTCACCTTTATAAGACCCAAGTTTACCAGCTCGGAAGACATTTAGGAGTGCCAGAAGAGATTCTGCGTCGGCCGCCGACCACTGATACGTATTCGCTCGAACAATCCCAGGAGGAGTTCTACTTTGCTCTTCCATTAGACAAAATGGACTTGTGCCTCTACGGAAAGAACCATGGAGTGGCGCCGGACGAAGTGGCCACCGCGGTCGGATTGTCGTCTGAGAAGGTCCAACGCGTCTATGCCATGATTGATTCGAAGCTAAACTCCACGCACTATCTCCACCTTCCATCGCAGCTCATTGAACCGGTAGACGAAGTAACGGCAACTCACTAGGGTTGCCATCCCTTGCGCATGCGCTGAAGCTGCCGCACTCGAGGTCACAGACAGAATTATGAGAGTCTGCATGGTCGTTTACTCGTTTTACGAGAGTGATACGCGTGTGTTGCAGTATGCGAAGACACTGGCTGCCCGCGGGGACATCGTTGATGTTATCGCGCTGCGGAGGGAAGGAACTCCCACCTTTGAAGTCTTGGATGGAGTCAACGTTTACCGTATTCAGGAGCGAAAAGTCAATGAGCGAAGCCAGTTGGCGTACCTGTTCCGCATTTTGAGATTCCTTTTGCTTTCGACCTTAGTACTGACGAAGAAGCATCTGGCAAAGCGCTACGATGTCATTCATATCCACTCTGTTCCCGATTTCCTGGTGCTTGCGGCGACTGTTCCGAAGCTGGCCGGAGCTCGCGTGATTCTAGACATTCACGACATTCTTCCCGAGTTCTATGCCAGCAAGTTTGGAGTCAGCGCGAATTCGCTGGTGTTCAAAACGCTGCTTCTTGTAGAGAAGCTCTCGATTTCTTTTTCGGACCATGTAATCATTGCAAACCATCTGTGGCTCGACCGCCTGGTTTCCCGTTCGGTGAAGCCGGAAAAGTGCACCTCCTTTCTCAACTATCCCGATCCGGCAGTGTTCTACCCGCGCTCCAAGGGGCCCGCAAACGGAAGATTCCTGATCACGTATCCCGGAAGTCTAAACCCGCATCAGGGCGTCGATATAGTGATACGCGCGTTCGCGCTAGTTGCAGACAAAATGCCCGAGGCTGAGCTTCGTATCTACGGCGAAGGGCCAGCTAAGCCTTCACTTATCCGGCTCAGGGATGAGCTAGGGCTGCAAAGCTCCGTAATCTTCCACGAGTCTCTACCGATAAGCGAGATTGCAGAAGTAATGGCTCGATCCGATCTGGCGGTTGTGCCTAAACGAGCGAGTTCAGCCTTCGGAAACGAAGCGGCCAGCACGAAGATCATGGAGTTTATGTCGCTCGGCGTTCCCGTAATTGTGTCACGAACGAAGATCGATACTTATTACCACAACGATTCCATGGTTAAGTTCTTCGAGTCAGAAAACGAGTCTGACTTGGCATACTCAATGCTTCTGTTGCGGAGCAACCCGAAGCTCCGGATGCAACTCGCCTCTAACGCATCTCGGCATGTTCAACGTCACAATTGGAGAGAAAAGGGTCAGGAGTACTTGGATTTGGTCGATATGCTCGCGTCCAAGGTGAGTCCAGTTCGGAAGCGCGAGGACCAGGTAACCGTGATGCATCAGTGAGCGCGAGGAAAAACTGCGCATTCACAAATTGACCTCATGAGGATGCTTCTGAGACTGCGTCTGGACCGAGCTATAAGTGTTGGGCTAGTTCACCCGATCTCGCGACTGCTGAACCGGCAGGCTCAGGTACCCATCTTGATGTATCACGGCATCTGTGACGCATTGGGAGAGAAGCATCCTTACTTTGAGACCAATACCTCGCCGCGGATATTCGCCCAGCAGATGCGATTCCTGCACGAGAATGGCTACAGCACTGCGGATCTAGCCCAGACTCTGACGACCATTAAGGCCGAGAACCAGGGGGGCAAACAAGTGGCCATCACCTTCGACGACGGCTATCGTGACTTTTATACGGACGCGTTTCCTGTCCTGATGCAATACGGCTTCAAAGCAACCATGTTCGTGGTCACAAAGGTTACCGGAGAACTGAGGGTCTCACGTGAGGGAAAAGAGTACATGACGTGGGAAGAGATCCGGGAAGTCCATGCGCACGGCGTCCGTATCGGTTCGCATACAGTGAGCCATCCGGAACTGCAAACACTGGATTCGGAGCAGCTGAAGTACGAGATTGGAGAATCGAAAAGTATTATCGAGGATAAGCTGGGCGACTCGGTCCAATCGTTCTCTTACCCTTACGCGTTTCCAGAACAGAGCAAAAGCTTTGTGGCCCTGGTAAGACACACGCTAGAAACTTGCGGATACGAGTACGGCGTGTCCACGATCATCGGCACTGCCAGCCGGCAGTACGACAGGTTTATCCTGCCCCGCCTGCCAGTAAACTCTTATGACGATCTCCGCCTTTTCCGTGCGAAGCTCGAGGGCGGCTATGACTGGTTGCACACGCCACAGTTGCTTTGTAAGAGCCTGCGTAGAAGAAGCTCTCCGTTTAGCAAGGTAGCCGGCGTAGGTTCTTACTGAGAGAGTGGGACTCGATAGATTAATGGACCTCTCAATCATCATCGTTAACTGGAAGTCCGCAAATTACCTGCGGTCTTGCCTCTCATCTGTATATTGCGCGACTCGTGGCATTGAATTCGAGGTGATTGTTGTTGATAACGCCTCTGACGACGGCTGCGAAAATATCATCAAGGAGGAATTTCCTCGGGCGCGTTTTATACAGAGCGGTGAGAATCTAGGCTTTGCTCGCGCGAACAATCTCGGCTTTGCCCACTCACACGGTGACTGTTTGCTCTTTTTGAACCCTGACACTGAGATCATTGGTAATGCACTTGCCAGAATGCTGTTTCATCTTCGTGCCAATCTGTCCGTAGGCGCGGTCGGGGCTCGCCTTCTCAATACAGATAGCTCGTTGCAGATAAGCTGCGTTCAAGCGTTCCCAACCATCTGCAACCAGGTTGTAGATTCCGAGTTGCTACGACGGGTATTTCCGAATTGGCGGGGATGGGGCATGCGTCCACTCTTCCAGCATGCAGATCAACCAGCAGAGGTAGATGCCATCTCAGGCGCGTGCTTCATGGTGAAAAGGAGCGTGTTTGAACAAGTCGGCATGTTTGGTGAACAGTACTTCATGTACTCTGACGATCTCGACCTCAGCTACAAAATCAACAAAAGAGGCTTCACCATCCACTATCTGAACGATTGTGAAGTTGTTCATCACGGCGGAAAGAGTTCCGCCAGGCAAGAGGATCACTTCTCAGACGTGGTGCAGCGAGAGTCGTTGGTAAGGTTTTTCCGCGTGACCAAAGGACCCTTCTATTGCGGCTTATATCGTTCTGCGCTTGTCATCGCGGCCACGCTAAGAATGACAGTTGTTGCGTTTCTCGTTGCTACCGGACGATGCTTGATCCAGGGCAAAGCATCTGGGGCTGTGTTCGAAAAATGGTTGACAATTTTCCGTTGGGCCATTGGGTTGGACCATTACAGCAGAACGATTGAGAAGACGCAGTCTGCGCTCTGAGCCAGATACCCGAAACCCGGTATTTCTTGCGAAACTGACATGACCCAAACTCAAGCCCGCCATGCGCCGCGATACGCCATGGTGACACCCGTGTACAACGAAGGCAAATACATCGCCGCGATGATTGAGTCGGTGTGCGGGCAGACAATTCAGCCTGCTAAGTGGGTGATTGTCGACGACGGCTCGACCGACAATACCGCAGAGATCGCGGCGGCCTATGCTCGCCGTTGCCCTTTTATGGAACTTATCCGGAGGCCGAAACGGGAGGAAAGGCTGCCGGGTGGCGAGAGGGCGATCCAGCAGGCGCTCGGCCAGCTAGACTTATCAGACTATGACTTTCTGGCGCGCTTCGATGCGGACCTGATCTTCGAGCCTGACTACATAGAGCAGATCTTGGCCGAGTTTGAACGTGATCCCCGTCTGGGCATAGCTGGCGGGGGCCTCTACATCGAGAAGGACGGCCATATGGAGCTCGAACTTGAACCGGCTTATCACGTTCGCGGAGCGGTCAAGATGTACCGCCGGCAATGCTTCGAACAGATCGGCGGTCTCGCAACCCAAATCGGCTGGGATACGATCGATGAAGTGTACGCCTGGACCAAGGGATGGAAAACAAGAAGCTTCTTCCAATACCGTGTAAGCCACCGCCGACCCACTGGTTTCGGGCTGTGCACCAGTCGTATCTACTTCGAGAGAGGGAAGGCCGAGTACTTCAGTTGGAGCAGTCCGTTATTCGTGCTGATCAAGACCGCCAAGATCGCGCTCGGTGAAATCGCGCCCCTTAAAGCACTCAGGTTCTTGGCAGGCTTCATTTGCGGTTATCTCGCTCAGGAACGCAGAATCCAAGATCCTCTGTTTGTAAAGACACGCCGCGACCAACAAAGACATCGGCTTATGTCAATTCTAAGCCTTCGCGGAGATCGTGTGAGCCAGCAGCTACGATCACTGGAAGCCCTCTCGCGCCGATAACGGGCGGCGTCGCTCCAATAGAACATGACGTTAATTCTGATTCTCGATTTGCTCGCCGTGACCCTGTTGTGCCAGGTTGCCATGGTTCGTGGATTCGAACGGACATTGCCGGTGGCGGCGTTCTTGCTGATCATTTTCCCGAACGAATCACAGATCCAAGTGCCCGGTCTTTTCGATTTGACCACGCAAAGGATCGTCGTAGTCGCCCTCTTGCTTCTGTACCTCGTTCTGGGCAAAGCACCAGGTGAAAGTAAGGCGCGCGACACCTTGCCATTGAAGTACCTTTTCATTGTTCAGATCGTTTGGTGGGCTCTCTCCAGTGTTAACTCGGTTGTCGTCGGAGTCAGCGTTAAGACGGTTTTGTCGCAACTCCTCGACTTTTACCTTGTGTACTTCATATTCGCGAAGAGCATCACCCGGGTCGAGACGATTCACAAGATCCTGTATGCGGTCGTGCTCGCGATGTTCGTGTGCTCTATGTTTGGAGCGGTTGAGGCATACCGAGGCTGGAGCGTTCTTTCGTTGTTTCCGCCCGTTCCTCATCGCTTTAACTATGGCGTGGATTTTGACCGCGGCATAAGAGTGCAGGCCACTTTCGGACATGCGATCCTGTATGGAGGAGCACTTGCCATGGCCATTCCGATGGCCCTGTACCTGATGGCTGTAGCAAAAACAACGGCTCGGAAAGTGTTCTTGTGGTCGGCAATTGTGCTGATGTTCTTAAACATTTACAAAACGGCTAGCCGCGGCCCGTGGATAGCCGCGATTTTGTCGGTTGCACCGATTCTTCTGTGCGGCGGGAAGCGAATGCGGCGCTACGTGTTAGTTATATCCTTACTTACCGCGACTGTCCTGATCGCGAGGCCCGGAGTCTGGGAATCGATCAGTAATCTTTACGGCGAGACGCTCAATCCCGACACTGCCCAAGGTGAGTCCTACCAGTGGAGATATGCTCTCTACAATGCCGGTTTCCAGCACCTGAACAAGGACGCTGGCCGGGCAATGTGGGGGTACGGCCCGGAATCATTTTATTACTTGGGATGGAAGGGAGAGTTCCAAGGCCATATCGTGCCATTCGAGAGCTGCGATAGTTCCTTCGCCGCCATGATGATCGAGACAGGCTACGTGGGAGTTCTCATTACCGTCGTCCTTCTGATGAAGGCTGCCTACCTGACGCTTCGTAATTTCTTAAGAACGCCCTCGCCGGAAAGCCATATTTATCTCCTCTTCTTAGTGAATTTGGGCGCGTTCTATTTCATGATGACAAATGTGGCCATCTTCGGATGGGGCCAGCAGTCTTACATGTTATGGTTGGTGCTTGCCATGTCATTGGTGTGCCCTCGTTTAGGGGTGAGCAAGCGAGCGCGTAAAGAGGATCCGGCCCACGTAGCCGAGTTTTCGCCAACGCTAAGCTACGCTGGTTACGCTTCTCTCCAGCAGCGGTAACAGTGCCGGGTCGTGCCTTCTTACAGACCCGAAGGTTCAGAATGTCAAAACATCAGCAATGAAAACCGTGAGTGCAATTCTCGACGAGCAACTGACGAAACCGGCGCTTATAAGGCGAGCCCACGAGGCGCTTAATGAGGTTCGGGTGCGCATAATCCGAGAGGCTTCGGAAGTCGCGAGTCTGCGAGATGTGTGGGAGGCATGGAATTGGCACCCAAATGCCGATATAGACCATTACCTCACGGTCTTGAGGGCCATGCCCGAGGGTACCAATCCCATGATTTTGGCACTCTATCGCGGCAATCGTCCTGTCGCCATGCTGATTGGCCGGGTGGAGGACGGGGACCTGAGCCTGCGCATCGGGTACAAGAACTTGATGCGAGTCAGAGTACGCAAAATGGTCTTCATTTACGGAGGCCTCCTCGGAGAGTGTTCGGCGGAGAATTGCGGGATAGTGATAAAATCCGTAAATGATTGTCTGCGCCACGGTGATGCCGATCTGGCCTTTTTCAATAGTCTTAGGACCAATTCGCCGCTCCATCTGGCAGCGACCCGCTTGCAGAGTGTTTTCGTCCGCGATTGCGCACCCATGACGGAAATGCATCGCGGAATGAAGGTGCCTGCAAAGGCAGATGATGTCTATCGGGCGCTCTCAGCGAAAGTTAGGAAAAACTTAGGATGGCAGGCGCGAAAACTGGTGAAGGACTTCTCGGGTGAGGTTGAGGTTCGATGCTTTCGGGAGCCCGCCGAGCTCGAACCGGCCTTGCACGACGTCGAACAAGTCGCCAGGATGACTTACCAACGTGGCTTAGGAGTAGGTTTTGTCGATGCTCCGATTCTGCGTCAGTTTTTGTCGCTTCAAGCCCAGAAGGGTTGGCTGCGGGCCTACATCCTGTACATTGCTGATCGTCCCTGCGCTTTTTGGATCGGGAAACTGTACAAGAAGACATTTCACAGTGATTTCATGGGTTACAACCCCGAGTACAGCAAGTACTCTCCAGGGATGTTCCTCGTCATGAATGTAATCGAAAAGTTTGCCGATGGCCGCGGTAGTGATCTCGTCGGGGAAGTCGATTTCGGCCTGGGCGACGCTCAGTACAAGGCGGTCCTGGGAAACGCGGAATGGCAGGAATCCAGCGTCTATGTGTTCGCTCCCACACTTGCCGGTCTCGGCCTCAATTTCTTGCGGACCCCAACGGCCCTGATAGACCAGCTTGCAAAGCGTTACTTAGACAAAACCGGCTTGCTGCAGAAGACGAAGCGAATCTGGCGAAGACGAGTCGCGAACAGGTAATCATTGTTGAGCTGACGCTGAGTGCTTACTCGGCCGCACAGTTTTCCCTCGTTTGGGTGATCCGCTGAATCACCGTTCAAGGACCACAATGTCGGTATATCAACTTGACCCGATTTCGGATCCACGCTGGTCCGAATTTATAAAGATTCATCCCAACGCGTCTGTGTTTCATACGCCTGGTTGGTTGGACGCTTTACGGAGCAGCTATCATTACGAGCCCGTTGCCTTAACGACGACTTCGCCAGGCCAGCCCCTGAGAAACGGTCTGGTGTTCTGCAAAATCCGGAGCTGGCTGACCGGGTCTCGAATGGTGTCACTTCCGTTCTCCGACCATTGTCAGCCGCTGCTCAGCAGTTCGGCGGACCTTCTGGAGTTACTGACATCTTTCTGGGACCAGCTGTCCCGTAAATGGAAGTACGTCGAAGTCAGGCCACTCACCGCCCTCGATCCGCAGATGGAGACGGACGCCGGATTCACGCAAAGCGAGTCATTCTGCTTTCATTCGCTTGACCTTCGACCTAGCCTGGATGACATTTTTCGTCGGTTCCACAAGAGTTGCATTCAGAGGAAAGTGCAGCGCGCGGGGAAAGAAGGACTGAGTCTAGAGCAAGGCAGATCCAGCGAATTGCTAAGGAAGTTCTATGGCCTGATGCTATTGACTCGGCGTCGCCATCAACTACCGCCTCAGCCATTCGGCTGGTTTCAGAACTTGGCGGACTCCCTGGGCGAAGAGCTTGTTGTAAGAGTTGCTCTGAAAGACGGCCAGCCGGTCGCAAGCATTCTGACTCTTGCTCATCATAAAACGGTGGTCTACAAGTACGGATGCTCCAACGTGAAGTACCACAATGTCGGTGGCATGCCGTTTTTGTTTTGGCAAGCAATCCAGGACGCAAAAGCGAGCGGGGCCGAGGAATTCGACTTCGGACGCTCGGAACTGGACAATTCCGGATTGATCACCTTCAAAGATCATTGGGGTGGGTCCCGCAAGACTCTTACGTACTACAAGTACCCCGGAAAACCGTCGGAAAGCACCGCAAAGTCGTGGCGGGCTGGGGCGGCGCGCAAAGGCTTCTCCGTCCTGCCGGATTTCTGCCTCACTACAGCGGGAAAATTCTTGTACCGGCACATCGGCTAACAAATGCCATTACTAACATTGAGCGATTCGTTAGTCGACCACTTCCGCTGCGCGGAGTTGCCGGTCTCCTTTGGACTGCTGGGTGAGCATTTCGGCACACCGGGGTACTTCCGTTTCGGCCAGGACACGATTTGCTATGGTCGCTCCTGCGTAGGTTCCCCCGCGAGCCATGTCAACTCCCCGCTCCCAGACCTGTCCGCAGAGGTTCAGGTGCAGAATTCGACTTGCCTCCTGCCTTTTGATCCAGCGGAGATCATAGAGGATCTGCGCCGAGAACGTTACGCCTCCGGTTATCGTCCTCATACTCGGGCGAAACGGGCATATTACCTGATCAGGTCTTGGCTTCCGTTTGCCTTGCGGAAGCTGCTAAAACGGATTGTACACAGGGGATGGAAGCAGAAGCGCTTTCCGAGTTGGCCGGTCGACCGCACCGTGGACAAGCTGTTTGAGGAACTCATGCTGCTTGGCATGAAAGCTTCGTCGATGGAAAGAGTGCCGTTTATTTGGTTCTGGCCAAAGGGATACTCAGGATGCGTCGTGATGACGCATGACGTGGAGGCTTCCGCCGGACTCAATTTCTGCCCTCAATTGATGGATCTCGACGATTCCTACGGAATAAAGTCGTCCTTTCAATTCGTTCCTGAAGGTAGATACGCAATTCCTGAGGAATTTCTGGCGGAGATTCGAATCAGAGGATTTGAGATCAACGTGCACGACTGGAATCATGATGGACTCCTGTTTGCCGATCACAGTGTATTCCGGGAAAGGGCAGAGAAGGTCAATCTGTTCGCCAGATCTTGGGGGGCGCAGGGTTTCCGGGCGGGTGCTCTCTATCGCAATACTGATTGGTACGACGCATTCACCTTGTCCTATGACATGTCCGTGCCGAATGTCGGCCATCTAGACCCGCAACCCGGCGGATGCTGCACCGTAATGCCCTATTTCATTGGCCGTATGCTCGAGATCCCCACTACCACAACGCAGGACTACACGCTGTTTCATCTTCTCGGTGACTACTCGATTGACCTCTGGCAACGACAACTCGACCTCATCTTGGAAGGCAATGGCCTGGCCAGCTTTATTGTTCACCCCGACTACATCATTGAGCCCCGGGCGCGAACCACTTATACGAAGCTGCTCGAGCACCTGTCTCGAATCGCCGAACCACAAAACGTGTGGATGGCGCTCCCCAAAGAAGTCAATCAGTGGTGGAGAAACCGAAGCCAGATGAGGCTCGTCCAGAAGGGTTCGGGCTGGGAAATCGAAGGCCTTGGCAAAGAGCAGGCGCGAGTCGCCTTTGCGACATTGGATGGGAATGATCTACTTTACACCTTTGACGCACACCCCGCCGTCACGGTTTCCTAAAATAGACTAAGCATGAAAATCTCTGTAGGTATTGCGAAATGAACCGAGACGTTTCTGTCATCATTCCGGAGGATAATAGAGTAACGCCCAGAATGACTTGTGGCTTCCTGGAAACTGGAATGGCAATTCCGCGCTTTGGAGAAGTACCAAGGGTGCGGACGGCGTATAAGATCGCTTAGCGTTTCAAAAGGCCACAACAAAGTCAATGGGGAAACCTCAATCACACGTGGTAAAGTAAGAGTCACACAGAGCGGAGATCCCGAGATGCAGCCGAGTATTTCAGTCATTATTCCGACATATAACCGCTCAGGGGTTTTGCGGTATTCAGTTGAGAGTGTCCTGAATCAAACCTACCCAGTATCTGAGGTCATCGTCGTCGATGATGGCTCGACCGATGACACTGCGGCTCTGATCGAGCGGGAGATACGGGACAAGTCTAGCTGGCGCGAGCGCGTTCGCTACGTCTATCAGTCGAACCAGGGCCAGAGCGCCGCAAACAATGCCGGCATATCGAAGGCAACCAGCGAGTGGCTTGGCTTTAATGCGAACGACGATCTTTGGTCGCCGTGGAAATTAGAATGGCAGTTCCGCGTCCTCGCGAAGTACCACGATGACTGCAGACTGTGTTTCACCGACGCTTGGTTCATGAATAATCCATTCTTGAAGGCGACGTTGTTCCAGACTGCAGGGAGGCCAGACGGGCAGGCATTTGGAGTTGTCAAGGATCCGGCTCATCTAATCGCCAAGGGGCAACATCCGATCTGGATGCAAACGGTGATCGCGCGCAAAGACTTGGTGGAGCAAGTGGGTGGTCTGGATGAGTCGTTGAGGTACAGCGAGGACCATGATTTTCTGTTCAGAATGGCTCTTGAAACCAACTTTTGTTTCGTGGGCATGCCCATGGTTCTGATCGACCGGTCCCCTGCGGAAGACCGACACGTTGGCGAAGCCAGGAATTGGCACAAGGAAGAGTTTTGTCTGCGCATGGACCAACGTCGCTTCGAAAAACAGTTAGAGCTGATTGGGAGACTATCGCCCGAGACCCGGAAGTTCGTTCGCCAAAATTTGAGCAATATCCATAGCGCCTGGGCCAGTTGGCACATTGAAAGGGGCGAGAACGAGAAGGCTGTAACCTCCCTTTCCACAGCAGCGAGGCACCGCTTGACTCCAAAACTCGCCCTCAAACTGGCTTTCACGCGAGTCGCACCCGAGTTCGTGAGGCGCCTCGTGGTGCACGATAGGCAAAAGGCCATCCGATACGACAGAGCGAGTTGGAAAGCCGACGAAACGTCCGGGTCGATGTGAGTGGCACCACTAAGGAAGGACAGAAAAGTAAGACACACGCGAATCCTCGCATGATGATAGACCACATCGGAATCGTTGTGCGTTCGCTGGAGGAAGGTATCCAGCAATGGGAACAACTGTTTGGGTACAAGCAAAACTCCGACATCGTACTGAACACTCGACAGAAAGTGAAAGTTGTATTCTTAGCTAAGAAAGAGTCTCTGACCGTCAAGCTAGTAGAGCCTACGGAGCCCACTTCTCCGATTTCTGCATACGCACGTCGCGGAGGGGGACTGCATCACCTTTGTTTTCGCTGTGACAATTTGGAACTTCAAATACCGATGCTCAAGAACAACGGCGTAATGTTCCTTGGCTCTCCCGAGCCCGGCGAAGCATTCAACAACCATAGCATCGCTTTCTTTCTCGCCAAAAACAATCTCAACGTTGAATTGATTGATACTCTGGAGAAGCTAGGATGGCTCGGTTAGTCATAGCGCAGCGGAGAGAGAGTATCCGTCTGGCAACAAGCCGTTTGGGGCTCGCCCGCAGGAACTAATTATGAAATTTAACAATCGAAACGTGTGCATTAGCCCTCGAAGCAAGATTGGGTCAAATGTGCGAATTGGAGACAACACGGTTGTCTACGACAACGTCGAGATCGGTGACAACTCGATCATCTGCAACGATGTGGTCTTAGGCGAACCCCTGGGCACATACTACCGTGACCCGGACTACACAAATCCGCTGTGTTCTATTGGTGCCAATTCCGTTATCAGGAGCCACTCCATTATCTATGCCGGCTCTCGAATTGGGGCGGCCTTTTCGTGCGGCCACCAAGCGCTGATTCGCGAAAAGTGCACGATTGGCGAGCACTGTTCCGTTGGAAGTCTGACCGACCTCGAGGGTGAAATCACCATTGGGAATTACTCTAGGATTCACAGCAACGTGCATATCTCCCAGAGAACGGTAATTGGTTCTTACATTTGGATCTCCCCTTTTGTTGTGGTTACACACGATCCTTATCCACCCTCATATGACTGGAAAGGCTCATCCATTGGCGACTACACGCAAGTCTGCGTCAACGCTGTAATTCTCCCTGGTGTGCAGATTGGAAAGAAATGCGTGATAGGCGCGGGGGCGGTCGTTAATAAGAGCCTGAAAGATTTCTCCCTCGTTATTCCCGCACCGTCAAGAATAATGGACGTCAGGAAATACGTTGTGATGGGCAAGGGACGAGTGTACCCGTGGATGAATCGCTTTGACCGCGGCATGCCATGGGAAGGCATTGGCTACGATACCTGGATCAGGCAGTCCGGCGGCGCGGAGTAGCGTGAAACATAGTTCACCATTTGGATGGGATCGGCTTCTTGGAGTCGTTTGTCCCTGGCTGGATATCCGAAGAAGTGTTCAGTTAAGCCATTGGCCCAGTCTAACCGACTCGCAAACAGCAACCGCACTTGAAGCCGTTAGGAAAATCAGCTTATGAAATCTATTTTTCGTGCCACCGCGATACTGAGCGGGAGTTCGGTCGTCAGCATTCTCCTAGGCTTAGTGTCGGCCAAGGTGATGGCTTTGCTATTGCAACCTAGCGGCTACGGATATTACGGCCTGTTGCAAAGCGTGGTTGCGGTGACGACCCTCGTCACAGGTATGGGGATAGCGACGGGTTTAGTGCGCCAGGGGGCTGGCGCCGCTTCGCGCAGCGATAAGGAAACCGTCTCCCGCTTACGCCATGGAGCTTGGATATTGTTTTGGATGTTGGGTGGTATTTCTTTGCTGGTCCTAACTGTGTTCCGAGCGCCGTTGAGCCGGCTGGGCGGACTGAACCAGCCCGCCGTAATGCCGATTCTTGGAATTGCTGTGTTGTTCACCGTCGCGAACAATATTCAGGCGGGAATACTAAATGCATACCACCGCGTTGGGGCGTTGGCGACTTACGGCATCGCCAACTCCGTCCTCGGTGCGGGTACCGCGATTTTGGCCGTGCTCATCTGGCGATCGTATGGCGTCATTCCAGCTGTCATAGGCGGAGCGATGGCGAGCTGGGCCGTCTCCGGAATGCTGCTTCGCCGCCATATTGGGCGGCCAGTCTCGAAGTTCTTCCAGCGGGAGAATCTAAACGCAGCATGGTCCCTCCTACGATTTGGAGGGCCCTTCACGGCAAGCACGATGGTAGGAACTGGCGTGCAACTTGCCTTGCCCATTCTGGTTTTTCATCTGCTGAGCACGGAAAGCGTGGGCTACTACAAGGCTGCCTCGGCAATCGCTGTGGGATATCTGGGATTTCTCGTCACCGCCATGGGGCAGGATTACTTTCCGCGCGTTTCGGCTGTCAAGGAAAACCCTAAAGCATTAGTCGAGCTGATTAACGAACAGCACCGCCTGGTCATGCTACTCGCGACGCCCATGATCCTCGGGACCCTGGCCCTGGTTCCTTACCTGATCCCTTTGGTCTATTCGCGTAAGTTCAGTCCGGCAGTGGAAATTCTAGAATGGCAACTTATAGGAGATTTGTTTAAATTTTCAAGCTGGACCGTGTCGTTCGCCATTTTGGCGCGCTGCAAAAGCTCAATTTATTTCCTTACCGAATCGATCGGCGGGATCGCGACTCTCGTGACTACCTGGATTGGCGTAAAGCTGTTCGGTCTGCCGGGCCTGGGGATCGCTTACCTCATGATGTTCATCATCTACTATGCGGTAACCTGGGCCATCATTCGCCGCGAAATTCCATTCGTCTGGACTGCGTCCAACAAGAAGATGATGGCGGCGGCGCTGCTGGCGGCCACAATCATCAGAACCATTCCTGAGACGCGATTTGCAAATTTCAGAACTCCGGTGGCGCTCGGGCTCGCGTTTGCGGCAGGTATTTACAGTCTGACGGTGCTATGGCATCAATACAAGGGGGGCAGAGACTCCCAACAGTTCGCCACAGCGGCGGGCGCCGGCGAGCAGGAAACGATCGTTCGTTTATGAAATCGCAGACTACCCCATTGCCTATCCGACAACACCCCAGCACCAAGCCGGAGAAGTCGGAGGCTGGGCGGATCGAGTCCTGGTCCCTGGTTGCTGCCGTCAATAACGACCGCGTGTTCGAGAACACGCTTCTTTCCTCGCCGGGCATTGATGCGAAATGTCAGATCATTCCAAAACGTGGTTTTCAATGCGCGGGGAAGGCTTATAACTCCGGAATCAACGACGCGCGGCACGACATAATTGTTTTCGCCCATCAGGATATATATTTGCCGCACGATTGGAAGGCACAAGTCGAAGTAGCGCTTTCTCAAGTCGCACGGATTGATCCCGGCTGGGGCGTGCTTGGCGTGGTAGGCGTCGCAAAAGAGAACCAGGATATCCGGGGCCATTGTTATTCGACCGGTCTGCAACGCTTCGTGGGCGAGACGTTTTCGACGCCGGTTGAGGTGCGCTCCCTGGACGAAATCGTACTGCTCCTTCGCCGGTCATCGGGCCTGATGTTTGACGAGAACCTGCCGGGATTTCACTTGTACGGAACCGACATTTGCGCGCAGGCTAACGCGCGAGGAATGAAGAGCTACGTTGTTCCTGCCTTTTGCATACACAACAGCAATGGTGTGAAGTATTACCCGGTCGAGTTTTGGCGCGCTTACTTCTACCTCCGTCGGAAGTGGTGGCCGCGGCTTCCTCTCACCACGTGTTGCACCAAGATCACCAAATGGTGCCTACCAGCCCTCAAATCGATGTTCCGGGATTGTGTAGACACTCTTTTCCGCTTGCGAAGTGTGGGGAGCCGCGTGGACGATGTCGCTACGCTTTACCGATCATTATTTGTGAACCCTTGAGGGATAGGTGCGCCGCACCTTGGTGGCGTAACAAAAGGTCTAAATGCCGACCAATGCACATCTCGGCTTGTTGTTTCCGCGCGGATCAATGGTTCCCGAGGATTGCCATGCGTAGCTCCACGCCGATTCAAGCTTTTATATTGGGCGCCAGCTTCGAGACCGAGAATATGGGAGTCAGTGCATTGGCTGCCGGAGCGATCAAGAGCCTTCTTTATCAATTTCCTCAGGCCGAGATCTCGTTGTTGGATTATGCAAGAGAGTCCAAAGTGTGCAGCGTGCGGATAGGTCAAGTGGACGTCCAGATCCCTGTGGTTAACATGAGATTCTCGAAGAGACTCTACCTGTCCAACAATGTTGTGCTGCTGATTGCGATTGCGATCATCGCGAGGATCATTCCGGCGAAGCGACTAAGCCAATGGGTAATCGGCAGAAACAAAGTCCTGAGAGACTTATCGAAAGCGATCGTTTGCCTGTCCGTCGCAGGTGGCGATAGCTTCAGCGACATCTACGGTCTGGGTCGCTTGATTTACGTCTCTCTGCCGCAAGTACTAGTCCTACTTTTGGGCAAGCGACTGATATTGCTTCCCCAAACGATCGGTCCTTTCAAATCGAGATCGGCCAAGCTAATTGCAAGATTCATCATGACAAGAGCATCAAGAATTTATGCTCGCGACTACCTCAGTGTGAAAGTTGCTGAACCCTGCATCGACTCCGAGAACGGAAATGGGAAGGTTCGTTTTTGCTATGACCTGGCTTTCGTTCTAGACTCGTTGCCACCCAGACATATGAAGGTGGTCGGTTTACCGAATTACCAGAGTGGCCGGTCCCCTTTAGTGGGCGTGAATGTTAGTGGTCTCCTAATGATGGGCGGCTACACGAAAGCGAACATGTTCGGGTTGAAGACGAGTTACGCAAGCCTTGTTCGAGCTATGGTCGACCACATGATTCTAGAAGAAGAGTCCAATGTGTTGCTCATTCCACATGTATTCGGAACTGATGTTAACTCGGAGTCAGACTTAGTTGCCTGCGAAAGGGTTTATCAAGAACTGAAAAGTGTCCATGGTGACAGAATAGGGTTTGTCAGCAGCCGTCACAATCAAAGTGAGATTAAGAAGATTATAGGGTCCTGCGACTTTTTTATTGGCGCTCGCATGCATGCGTGTATAGCTGCTCTTTCGCAGAATGTGCCAGCGGTTGCCCTCGCATACAGCGACAAGTTCAAAGGCGTAATGGAGACTTTGGGAGTGGACCGTTTGGTAGTCGATCCCCGCAACATGGACGAAGAGGAGGTTTTGAAAGCTCTCTCCAGTGCATACAAGGAACGGGGCGCCATACGACGAGAGTTGGAAAGAAAGATGCCCGAGGTTCGGAGCACTGTTCTGAACCTGTTCGCGTTCTTGAATCCGTCGCAGGGGGAGTTGCAGTCGTGGGCGGACGAGGCACTGCCGCTTCCGACTTGAGCGATCCCGTGGCAGTCTATCAGGTAGATCCGATCACAGGCGCGCGCTGGTCTGAGTTTCTAGGTAAACATTCTCAAGCATCCATATACCATTCGCCGGGATGGCTCGAGGCGTTAAATCGTACGTACGACTACGAGCCGCTTGTGCTCACGACCTCCGGTCCTGGTGCGCCCTTGGAGAATGGGATCGCTTTCTGCTCTATTTATAGCTGGGTGACCGGGCGTCGCCTCGTAGGAGTACGCTTTTCCGATCATTGGGAACCGTTGATTTCGGACCAGAATCAAATCAACGAGGTAGGAACCTACTTGTAGAAGGAAGTGGATCAAAACAAGTGGGGCTATATTGAGCTTAGACCATTGAGTCAGGGCTGGAACAGCCCAGGCCGTTTCAGAGAAGGGCAAGCATTCTATTTCCATCAGCTCGATCTCACACCTAGCATCGAGTCCTTGTTGTGCAGTTTTGACAACGACTCCGTTCAACGTAAGATCCGGAGGCAAGAGCGCGAAGGGTTGGTGATCGAACAAGGAAGGAGCGAACGGCTATCGGACTACTTTTACCCATTGTTTATTCGCACGCGACGCCGGCGGCGATTGCCACCGCCTCCGCGACGTAGGTTCAGCAACCTAATTCAACTTCTGGGTGAGTCGATTACAATCCGGGTGTGTTTCACAGTGACCCGGGCCATAGCGAGCATCCTGACGCTGCAGTACTATTGGCGGGCTGCCCGGCTTCAACATGCGGCCCGGCCCTTTACGATGTAATCTCAAAGACGAAGCACATTGGATAAGTCGTGTGGAATCGGTCTCCATGCGGATGCAAGGAATTGCATACGGTTGTAAGTACGTTCACTCTTGACAAGCAAAGCAGAATCGGTAGAGTTCTAAGAGCGGTAAAACACCAGACTCCCCCATATATCGCCTTTCCGAATTTCTGGGTCTAATTGTGAACAGGTAGCCGCTCCAGCGAGCTGGCTCTGGAGAAGAGAAGATTATGGATTTCCCTGCCATGATTCTGTACGTTTTAGGTCCTGTTAGTTCTCGCCCCACGGACAGAGTTTCAAGTCAAAGCACAGCGATATCGGCTGAGCATTTGGACGCCCCTGCGTTAGCAGCACGGGGAAAGTAGAACGTAAAAAAACGAATCAATGAGTGAGTGTAATAGCAGAGAGCTCGACAGCGTGTCCCGCGGTGCCCCGGCCCGTGGGCTGTCGCGTTGTGAGCGCCACAAGTTGCCGCCCGTAGGAGAATCAGCAATGGTACGCAAAAAGCAGCCTTCATGGTATGCATTCCTGTTGTTCACGCAAATGGTATTTGCCGTCGTTGCGATCGCAACACCTGCCCAAGCGCAAAGTCCCGTGGGCTGGTGGAGATTTGACGACGGTACGGGGACGACGGCTGCGGACTCATCGGGGAATGGCTACAACGCTACGCTGGTCAACGGGGTCAGCTGGGTTACCGGTAAAATCGGGGACGCAGTGTCGGCCAACGGGGTGAATCAATATGTGAGCATCCCGGCGGTCAATGTCAGC